>Ga0209487_1001680_pt1 | contig 18522 bp, 14 predicted proteins | sample Poulit2012_FD_187524 | JGI IMG/M metagenome (GOLD analysis project Ga0209487, IMG submission 187524) | Agricultural soil microbial communities from Georgia to study Nitrogen management - Poultry litter 2012 (SPAdes) (version 2) | ecosystem: Environmental > Terrestrial > Soil > Agricultural land...
TGCCTGCTCGAGGGCGTCGGCGAGTGCGTCCTCGGCGCCGGCGAGATCGCCGTCGGCGGCCGCGAGCAGCCCGAGCAGGCGGCCGTACCCGTCTCGGGCTGCTGTAGCAGCGGCGCGGACCGCGTCCGAGTCGGTCACGCGGGGCTGTGCGCTGTCCACGCGCCGGCGGTCAACGACACGGCCACCGGGCGGACCTCGACCGACCCGTACGTCGCTCCGGGGCACTTCTCTGCCCAGGCGAGCGCTGCATCGGCGTCGGGCACCTGGATCACGAAGACACCGGCCAGCGCCTCCTTCGTCTCCGCGAACGGGCCGTCCTGCACCTGGGTGGTGCCGCTGCGGCGGGTGATGGTGGTCGCCACGCGGCTCGGGTGCAGGATGTTGCCACCGACCAGCACCCCGGCGGCCTCCAGCGCCTTGCCGTAGGCGTCGAAGAGCTGCTGCATCTCCTCGATCGTCTCTTCGGCAACCTCACCAGGTGCGGGCTCATGGTTGTGCAGCAGCAGTGCGTAACGCATCGGACTCTCCTTCGTGTGCTGAACAGTGTGACGCCGCTCCGGCGCCGTGCACAGTGATGACGAACCGGCCCGCTGCAGATCGTCAGCCCGGCCCTGCGGATATCTCGATGTCGAGTAATCTGAGGCGTGTCCAGGTCAAGCAACTGTGAGGAGCCCACCATGACTCAGCCCGTCAACGTGACCGTCACCGGCGCCGCCGGGCAGATCGGGTACGCCCTGCTGTTCCGGATCGCCTCCGGCCAGCTGCTCGGTCCGGACACGCCGGTCAAGCTGCGTCTCCTGGAGATCCCGCAGGGAGTGAAGGCCGCCGAGGGCACTGCGATGGAGCTCGAGGACTGCGCCTTCCCGCTGCTGGCCGGTATCGACATCTTCGACGACCCGACCGCCGGGTTCGAGGGCACCAGCGTGGCTCTGCTGGTCGGCGCCCGCCCCCGCGGCCCGGGCATGGAACGCGGCGATCTGCTCGAGGCGAACGGCGGCATCTTCGGCCCTCAGGGTGCAGCGATCAACGCCGGCGCCGCCGAGGACGTCAAGGTCCTCGTGGTCGGCAACCCGGCGAACACCAACGCCCTGATCGCCGCCGCGCACGCCCCGGACGTGCCCGCGGACCGGTTCACCGCGATGACCCGGCTGGACCACAACCGGGCACTGTCGCAGCTCGCCGCCAAGACCGGCAGCCCGGTGACCGACATCAAGGACCTGACCATCTGGGGCAACCACTCCGCCACCCAGTACCCGGACATCTTCCACGCCACCGTCGCCGGCCGCCCGGCCACGGACGTGGTGGACGACCAGGCCTGGCTGGAGGACACCTTCATTCCCACGGTGGCCAAGCGCGGTGCGGCGATCATCGACGCTCGTGGTGCGTCGTCGGCGGCCTCCGCGGCGAACGCCGCGATCGACCACGTGCACGACTGGACGCACGGCACCCCGCAGGACTCCTGGACCTCGGCCGCTGTGGTCTCCGACGGTTCCTACGGCGTGCCGGAGGGGCTGATCTCCTCTTTCCCGGTGCGCTCGAACGGCGGCACGTGGGAGATCGTGCAGGGGTTGGAGATCAACGAGTTCTCCCGCGGCAAGATCGACGCCTCGGTGGCCGAGCTGGTCGGCGAGCGGGACGCCGTCAAGGGTCTTGGCTTGATCTGATCCCACTGTCGCGCCTGGCGCGAGCAGCAGCGGGCCGTCCCGGGAACCTCCCCGGGGCGGCCCGCTGTGCTGTGTGCTGCGGTCGACGACGGCGCAGCCCGCCGGGCGTAGCGGTCGCACCTGGCCAGCATCGTGGGTGCCCGGGCCCGCCGCGCTGCGGCAGGTAGGACGGCGGACCAGTGGTGGACCAGAGCAGGACCAACTGCGGGTGAATTCCTGTCCCGGCCCTAGCGGGCCGGGAGAGCGCTCTCCTAGGAATAGAGGCGGCGCCGCATCCGGCGGTGCCCGTCCTGTGCCGCTGGGAGCGGCCAGGCAGTCGGGGAGCGGGCGTGCGCGCGCGACGAACACCAAGGAGACCGTTTTGTGAACTGGGCATATTCGTCGCGTCAGATCGCGGCGATGGAAGCCGTTGTGCTTGTTCAGAAATTGCGTCGCAGTTGCGCGGCTGCCAGGAAACAACAGAGAGAAAACACCTTGATATCCTCGCAAGGGCGACTTCCTACCGCCTCAAGAAGTCCACATGCATATCAGCCGGGAAGAGGTTTTAAATCCCGATTCATTTCGAGACCACTCGCTACGTTCGCGGTTTTTGCGCTGATCGTTGGTGTGTTTTCCGCCGGAGGACTTAGCCTCGGTGCTGCGCCGGCGCACGCAGAGCAGAGCACCGGAGAGACCAGAGGTGCTGCGAACCCGTTCTATGTCTATCTTGATGCTGGTGAGAGCCTCAGCGTCAGCATTGACAGCGACGACCTCCTTCACGCGGTGATCGACCAGGACGGGAACGCGGCCGGTAGCACCAGCGGAACCTATGGGCCCGCTACGGCCCCCGGAATCTGGCAGGTTGACGTCGGCAACCGCGAAGATCAAGACATTGATCTCTGGGCGGTGTGGAATATCTCGGCGCTCGATGAATCAGGCGTCGAGATACCGGGCCGTGTGTGGTCTGAGCTGTACACGGCACGCCAGGAGAGTGGTCCTGCAGCAGCGGAAGACTTCCGATTCTGGGCGGTGAACGACACCGGCTACATCTACGACGTGGTGCTCAACGACTACAACGGCATGTACTCGACCATTCGTGCTGACGCGATCGGGAACGTGGTTGCAGAGGGTGAGTGCGAACCCCTTTACGAGTCCGTCGACTCCGGTGTACCGGGCGAATGGACACCGATCCCGGAGTGTGGCGGAAAGTACCGGGTCTTCTTCAACGAACCCGCTGAGGATCTGCCCGAGCAGGCGAACCTCGCCGGAGAGACTGTCTATGTCAAGCCGGCACCGCTCATGCCCGAGGACATCCAGGTTGAGAACTTCGTGTTCGACCAGGAACAGCGTGGAAGTCTTGGTGGGACGTTCACCTGGGACATGGGCGAGCGTTTCAACGGCGCGTACTGGCTCGAGATCGACGTTGACGGAGACGGGGAGTTCACCTCAGAGGTGGATCGCCGGATCCCGCTGTACTCCGGGGAAGGACGCGATAGCGACACCGGCACGATCAGCTACGACTTCGACGGGCTCGACGGTACGGGCGCTGCGATCCAGACGTGCACGCCGATCCAGTCCCGCGTCTACTTCGACCGTCTGGGTGAGATCCACATCTCGCAGGAGGATGTCGAGTACCGCGGCGGCGGGATCAGCGTGACCCGGACCAACGGTCCCGAGGCCCCCGACTCGACTCTGTACTGGGATGACACCGCTCTGAGCACCGAGGGCCGCGGCAGTGTGCCAAGTCCGCTGGACGCGACCGCCGGTGTGGACTCCAGTGGAGGCGTGCACAGCTGGACCTGGGACAGCGACCAGTGGGGCAACAACCGGGTGATCGATGACTGGGCCTACTACCCAGCGATGCTGACGGGCGCCGAGACCACGATCGGTACCGATGGCTGTCTCGAGCTCGAGAAGACTTCCGACGCGTCGGACGCCACGCGTGTGGGCGACACCGTGACCTACACCGTGACAGCTACCAACACCGGCGAGTTCGACTACACCGAGGAGATGCCTGCTGTCGTCATCGATGACCTCACCGGCGTGCTCGACGATGCCGACTTCAACGACGATGCGACGGCCACGCAGGAGGGTGAGGTCTCCTATGAGAACCCGCTGCTGTCCTGGACCGGACCCCTCGCGTCCGGCGAGTCGGTGGAGCTGACCTACACGGTCATGCTGAAGGCCGGTGGTGACCGGAACGTCCGAAACACGGCTTTCATCCCGGACGGGCCTCCGCCGTCATCGGGTGAGATCGACTGTACGGACGCAGTCGACGGGATCGACCCGGAGACGGGTCTGCTCTGTGACTCGGTCGACTTCGACCTGCCTGCACTGACGATCAGCAAGGTCGCGGATACGACGGAGCTTCCGGAAGACGGCGGCACCGTGACCTACACGATCACGGTCACCAACGAAGGGCCAGGTGTCACCACGGCAGAAGAGCCTAGTTCGTTCACCGATGACCTCTCCGACGTGCTCGACGATGGTGACTTCGTCGACGACTCGCTGGAAGCCTCCGTGGGAGCTGCCACCCGCGACGGGGACGAGCTGAGCTGGTCCGGTCCGCTGGGCGTGGATGAATCCGCAACCGTCACGTACCAGGTGGAGTACGACGCCAACAAGGGCGGCACGAACGAGCTGCTCAACGTTGCCTGCCTGCCGGTTGAGCTGGCGTTGGATCCGGCGGACCCGTGCCGCCAGGTCACCGTGCCAGGCGCGCTGCTGCAGCAGTGGAAGACCTCTGATCCCGGCTCGGGCAGCAGCCTGGACGCGGGCGACGAAGTGACTTATACACTCCACTTCCTCAACACCGGTCAGGCTCCCGCAACCGTCGACAACAGCGATGACCTCGCTGAGGTGCTGGACGACGCGGAACTGATCGATGGTCCGACGTCCTCGAACGGGGCACTCACGGTGACCCGGGAGGGCACGACGATCGTTGTCACCGGCTCGGTTGCCCCGGGTGAGGAGTACACGGTGGACTACACGGTTCGCGTGAATGCGTTCGCTGACCAGGGTGACCATGTCCTCGCCAACGGGCTCGCCGAGTGTGACCCGGCGAACGAGAACCGTTGCGAGACGACGCACCCGATCCGAGCACTGGATGTGGAGAAGGTCTCCGACGCCCAGGCGACCCGCAACGGCGACACGATCAGCTACACAGTGCGGGTGACGAATATCGGTGCGGGCGACTACACCGTCGAGGAGCCGGCGACGATGACTGACGACCTGTCGGGAGTCATCGACGATGCGACGTTCAACGAGGATGCGGCGGCGCCTGTGGGTGAGGTCTCCTACGAGGAGCCGACCCTGGCCTGGGCCGGTCCGTTGGCGGCAGGCGAGACGGTCGAGGTCACCTACTCGGTAACTGTGACCAGCGCGGGTGACTACGTGCTGCTGAACACGGCATGCATCCCGAACCCTGGGGAAGATGACAGCTGCGCCACAGTGGAGACCCCGCTGCCGCACCTGACCTTCGCCAAGTCCTCCGACCCGGACTCGGGCGAGGACGTCCTCGCCGGTCAGGTGATCACCTACACGCTCACCTACACCAACGACGGCCAGGCGCCCGGGGTGGTGGACTCCGTCGACGATCTCACCGAGGTCCTCGATGACGCTGACGTGACGGCGGCACCGGTCAGCAGCAGCGATGCGGTCACCGCCACGCTGCTTCCGGAGGCCATCCGTGTGGTCGGCCCGATCGAGCCGGGGGAGACGGTCACCGTCACCTACGAGGTCACCGTCAAGCCGGACGGTGAGCGCGGTGACCACGAGCTGGTGAACGTGCTCGTCCCGGACAACCCGGACGAGCCGCCGGTCCCGCCGGTCACCCACGACGTGCCCGAGCTGGTCGACTACAAGAGCGTGGACCCGGCCTCCGGGACCACCGTGCAGCCGGGTGGTGAGCTCGTCTACACCTTGCACTTCCGCAACGACGGCGCCGCACCGGCCGTGGTCGACCGCGAGGACGTGCTCACCGGGGTGCTCGACGATGCGACCATCAGCGCCGCCCCGGCGGCCTCCGACGAAGCGTTGAGCGTCTCGGAGATCGAGGACGGACGGTTCGCGATCACCGGCACCCTGGCTGCCGGCCAGGAGGCCACGGTCAGCTACACGGTCACGGTGAACGCCGACGGCGAGCGCGGTGACGACCGGCTGGGCAACTTCCTGCTCGACCCGGGCGAGGACCCGCCGAACGAGTGCGTGGTGGCCGAGGGCGAGCTGCCCGACTGCACGGTCAACCACGTCTCCGACGTGGAGGTGACCAAGTCGGCCGACCCGGACTCGGGCACCGAGGTGGACCCCGGTGAGGTGGTGACCTACACGCTCACCTTCACCAACATCTCCACGAACACAGAAGCAGACCCGGCGGAGGTGGACTACACCGACCACCTGGCGGACGTGCTCGACGATGCCGAGCTGACCAGCGCAGCGGTGTCCTCGGACCCGGCGCTGGCCGTGACGTCGGCGGCCGAGAGCATCCGCATCGTCGGAGCGCTCGGTGCTGGTGAGGTGGTCACGGTGACCTACGCCGTCACCGTGGTCGACTACGACGACCAGGGTGACCATGTGCTCGGTAACGTGGTGGCGGTCACCGGCGAGGAGCCGGTCTGCGCCCCGGGTAGCGACCTGTGCACCGAGCACCCGGTGACCGACCCGCCGGCTGGCGGCGCCCTGCCGCCCACCGACCCGCTGCCATCCACCGGTGCGAACCAGATCGGGCTCTGGGTGCTGGCCGCGCTCGGCGCAATCGGTGCCGGGATTGCCCTGCTCGGGGCTGGACGGCGACGGAACGGTCGTATAGGTTGGGGTCAGTCAACCAGCTCGACGAACTGACCTGACCGAAACCTGGGGCGTGCACCCTGGCGGTGCACGCCCCAGGACCGGGAGAGCGGCGGGTCTACGCTGACCGTACGCCTGCTCGGACTGAGCCACAGGAGCGCGTACTGCGATGCCGCCGACCGGCACGGTCTCACCGCACGACCAGCACGGGGTGAGGCAGGACCAGGCCACCGGCCTGCCCGTGCCGGCCCGGCCACGGCTGGCCGCCCGCCTGGACCGGTTCGCCGAGCTGATGGTGCTGCAGGCTCCGCCGGGCTTCGGCAAGACCACGGTCCTGGACCGCTGGGTCGCCGGTCGGGAGCGTGACGGGCTGGCCACCCGCTCCTACCGCGGGACCGCGTGGCAGCCGGCGGACCTGGTGGAGCTGACCGGTGGTGTGCTGGTCGTGGACGATGTGGACCAGCCGCTCGGTCCGGACCGCACGGCAGCGCTGCTGGCGCTGATGGAAGGAGGCCGCCCGCTGCGGGTGGTGATCGCCGGCCGGGACGTGGAGGACCTGCGCCGCTCCGCCTGGCGCCGGGGTGTGCAGGTTGCCACCCTCGGCCCGGACGTGCTCGCCGCCACCCCGGCTGAGCTGGCAGAGATGGCGCGCGACTGGGGGCACGACCTGAGCACCGGTCGCGTCAAGGAGCTGCACGCTGCCACCGGCGGGTGGCCCGGTGTGGCCCGGCAGGTCCTGGACGCCACCGACCACGGTGCCCACTCCTTCGACCTCGACGATGCCGGGGCCTACCTGGGCGCCACTGTGCTGGATGCGCTCAGCGAGCCGGTGCGGCACGCGGCGGGGGTGCTCGCGCTCGCCGCGGAGATCACCGACTGTCACCTCAGCGTGGTCGCCGCCGCCCAGGCGGATCCGGCGGTGGACGAACGCGAGCTGGTGACCGCGCTGGAGAGCTCCCGCCTGCTGCAGCGGCGGGACGGGTCGGTGGGCTGGACGATGCTGCCGGTGGCCCGGCACGCGGTGCTGGCCGGCCGGTACGGTCCCGCAGGACCGGTGGCCCGGCAGTGGCACGCCCAGTTCGCCCGTGCACTGCGCGACGCGGACGAGGAGACGAACGTGCCGCAGATCCTCCGGCACGCGCGTGCCGGTGAGGACTGGGAGGGGCTCAGCCAGATCTGGACCCGGTACGGGATGGGCCTGCTGGACCGCTGCCACGACGAGGTGGTCGAGGCCTACCAGGACCTGCCGCAGCCGGTGCTCGCCCGCTGGTCGTACCTGTCGGTGCCGGTGGCCGTGGTGGCCTGGGCCACCGAGCAGCGGCCGTATGCGGACGTGCACCGCGCGTTCTGCAACTCGCTGCGTCCGCTGGCCAGCGCCTACCGGGACAACGCCGAGGAGCCGATGAGTCTGGAGGACCACCTGGCCGGCACCTCCGCCGTGCTCATCACCGACCGGATGGACGGACGGCTGCACCGGGCGCTGGAGGCCGCGGCACGGACCCACGCGCAGGTGGCGCCGATGATCGCGGACGGTCCGGCCCCGATGCGCTACGCCTGGTTCCTCATGCAGTGGGCGATGACGGCGCTGGCCGCTGCCGACTGGCCCCGGGCGGTGCAGCTGTTCTCCCGCGGCTTCGATGCCGCGCACGCCACCCGCGGTGCGGAGTTCGTGGCCGCCAGCTGCGCTGCCAACGCCGCGCTGCTCACCGCGTTCGACGGGTCCACCTCGGACGCCCGGCACTGGCTGACCCAGTATCAGCACTTCGCCGACCCGACCAGCCGAAGCCACGGGCACTTCGCCAAGGCTGCGCACCTGGCCGAGGCGCTGCTCGCGATGGACGCTCTGGATGCCGAGGGCACCGCGTGGCACCTGCAGGCCGCCGGCGACCTGGGCACCGACCTGGAGCTGTGGCCGTGCAACCTGTACGTGCGCAGCCAGCAGGCGCTCATCTTCGGCGACCCGGTGGGCATGCTCAGCCGGCTGGACCAGGTGCGCACCACCCACCCGGGGCAGGCGGGCGTGGCCGGTGCCGGCAGCCAGCTGCTGCACCGGATGGAGGCCGACCTGCTGCTCGCGATCGGTGAGGTGAACCGTGCCCAGGCGCTGCTGGCCGACCGGCACGAGCCGTGGTTGGCCACCGCTCGAGCACGGCTGCACCTGATCACCGGTGATGCCGACCGTGCCCGGTCCTGGGCTTCTTCGGGCACCTGGGACCCGGCGGTCACCGCCCGCGACCGGCTGGACCGGTTGCTGATCCACGCAGTGGCGGCCGACCAGGAGGGGCTGGCGGCTGTGGCGGACCAGGCGTTCCGGCAGGCCGGGGCGCTCGCGGCGCAGATCGGCACCCTGCGGGGCTACCCGCTGGTGCCCCGCGGCGCCCTCGACCGGCTGCTGTCCTGGGCGCCCGGCGTGCTCACCGGGCAGGACCTGGACGGGGTGCGCTCCGCCCGCCACGTCTACCCGGAGGCCGCCGCTCTGGTTGCGCTCTCCGAGCGGGAGCAGGTTGTGCTGGAACAGCTGAGCAGGTTCGAGAGCATCCGGCAGGTCGCGACGGCGCTGACGGTCTCCCCGAACACGGTGAAGAAGCAGGTGGTCGCGGTGTACGCCAAGCTCGGTGTGCACGACCGGGAGACGGCCCTGCTGGAGGGCCGACGGCTCGGCCTGCTGACGAAGTAGCGGTCGGGACTGCGGTCAGCGCTGCGGGGTCGACTCCGGCTCGGCCGTCTTGGCCAGCTTGCGGATCCGCAGCGCGAGCACCACCAGGGAGACACCCAGCAGGATCGCGTACCAGCCGACGAACAGCACGAACGTCGCCAGCGCGATCCCGGGCCAAGCCAGGATGAGGATGCCGAACACCAGGGTGACCACCCCCATCGCCACACCCCAGCCCCAGCCGGGCACCCCGCGCGCCCGCAACGCTCCCAGGCCGATGATCAGGCCACCGAGGATCGCCCAGATGCCGGCGATCACCATCAGTGTGCTGGCGGCCTCCAGCGGTTGGATCGCCAGGAACAGCCCGGCGAGCACGCCGATCACGCCGAAGGCGATCTCCCAGCCGGCTCCCGGCGTGCCCCGCCTGCGGATGCCGTCGATCACCGCCAGCACACCGTCGACGATCCAGAACACACCCAGCCAGATGACCCCGACCAGGAGGGCGCTCAGTGGCCAGATGAGCACCAGGATGCCGAAGACCACGGCGATGATGCCGCGGATCAACGAGTAGTACCAGAGCTCCCGGCCCAGCCGGCCGAGGATCGTCTCGCCTGTAGGTGTCACCATCTCCCCGCTCCTGTGCAACGTGGAGGCGCCATACGCCTCAGATGAGGCCAGTCAACTGCAGGACCGTGCGGTCGGCAACTGGTTCCGCAGGTCGTGTGCCTCAGCGCTCTCCTGCCCCGTACCGGGCGATCGTGTCCAGCAGGTAGCCCACCACGCCGATCAGCAGCATGGTGGCCGCCAGCGCCTCGTAGTCGATGTTGTCCCGCGCGTTCAGCACCGCGTAGCCCAGACCGTTGGTCACCCCGAACATCTCCGCGGGCACCAGCACCACCCAGCTGATCCCCAGGGCCACCCGCACCGCCGTACGCAGCTGGACGGCCACCCCAGGAACGATCACGGTCCGCACCCGCTCGGCCCGGGTGGCACCGAGAGTGCGCGCCACCTCCAAGGCACCCTGGTCGATGCCTCGCCGCCCCGCCGAGGTGCCGAGCACGATCGGCCAGGTGGCAGCCAGCGCCACCAGCGCGACCACTGCCGACCCGCCGGAGCCGAGCAGCACGATCACCAGCGGTGCCCAGGCCAGCGGGGAGGTCATCCGCGCCAGCTGCACCACCGGTGCGGTGGCGTGCTCGGCGAGCCGGCTGGAGCCGAGCAGCAGCCCCAGCGGTGCGCCGACCACGAGCGCGAGCAGCAGACCGAGCAGCAGCCGTCCGAGGGAGACGCTGACCGCCTGCCAGGTCTCCGGCCGGCCGAGCATCGCGACCAGCTCGCGGATCGCCGACCACGGGCCCATCCGGGAGACGACCTCGTTGCCGGCGAACAGCACCTGCGTGCCCAGCCACCACAGCGCGATCGTCGCTGCGAGCACGGCACCGCGGGCCAGCCACCTGGTCTTCCTGCTGCTGCCGACGACGGCGGAGCCACCGGGCGAGGTCGTCTCGCCCGGGTCCAGGCGCGACCCAGGAGGGGCCGTCCCGGTGGTCGGGTCCAGGTCGATCTCGGTGGTGCTCACGGGTCGATCACCTCTCTGCGGTCCGGCTGCTGCCCGAACACCGACAACCCACCCACGGACTCGATCGCCCGCAGGTTCTCCTCGGTGGCGACCAGGTCCTCGTGCACGGTGTCGGTGTCCACCTCCTGCAGCCAGTCCAGCGAGTCGTCCACCGCGGTGCTGCGCATCGCCTCCACCAGGGCTGCGGTGTACCCGGGGTAGGCGTAGGGCTGGAACCCGATGCGCGGCGAGGCCCACTCCGGATGCTCGATCGCCCCGCTGGTCACGTACTGCGGGTCCTGCTCATCGGCGAGGGTGAGCCGGATCGCCTCGAGTGGTTGCGGCAGGTACCCGCCCTCGGACAGCGCGTTCGCAGCGGCGTCCCGGTCCTCGAGGATGCGCACCTGGGTGGCCACCACCGCCGCGAGCGCGGCCGCGGCCACCTCCGGCTGCTCCTGCAGGAAGCGCTCGGTCACCACGGTCACGCAGCAGGCATGGTCCTTCCACACGTCCCCGGTGAACCGCAGGATCTTGCCGATGCCCTGCACCTCGGCCACTGCGCAGAACGGTTCGGCCACGATGTACCCGGACACCGACCCGGACTTCAGCGCGGTGGGCATGTCCGCCGGCGGCAGCACCACCAGCTGCACGGTGCCCGGCCCCGGGGGAGTGTTGATCACCGGTTCCAGCCCGGCGTGCCGGAGCAGCTGCTGGAACACGATGTTGTGGATGGAGTACCAGCCGGGCACGGCGAACGTGGTGCCGGCCAGGTCGGTCACGTCGTCGATCTGCGGTGCCACCGCCAGCGCCGACCCGTTGGTGTGGTTCCAGCCGAGCACCTTCACCGGCACACCGGCGCCGTAGCGCAGCTGCACGGCGGCGGGCATCAGCAGGTGCACCATGTCCACCTGCCCGCCCTGCAGGGCCTCCACCAGCGGTGCCCAGCCGCGGAACAACGTAGGTTCACCGACGTCGATACCCCGCGCGGCGAGCTCGCCGTTGGCGTGCGCGAGCAGCAGCGGGGAGGCGTCGGTGATCGGCAGGTAGCCGATCTGCAGCCGGCCCAGGGCGGGAACGTCCCCGCCGTCGGCCACCGGAGCGGCCACCTCCTCCCGCTGGCTGACCACCGCTCCGGCAACGGCGGGTACGGCCAGCAGCGCGGCCGCACCACCGGCGGTGAGCACCTCTCGGCGGGACCGGCCGGGCCGCACCCGTTCCGGCTCCCGGTCCGGGGCGGCGGCCAGGTCGGCATGCTCCTCCGCACCGCCGAACCGGGCCAGCAGGTCGGTGCGGGCGGCGCCGTCGGCGAGGTCGCCGCGCTCGACCACCGGGGACTCCAGCAGCTCCAGCGGTCCGGGTCGGGCATGCAGCAGCGCGACCCGGTCGCCGAGGTAGAGCGCCTCCTCCAGGTCGTGGGTGATCAGCACCATGGCCACTCCGAGACGGGTGCGCACACCGGCCAACCAGTCCTGGGCGTCGGCGCGGGTGAGCGGGTCCAGCGCGCCGAACGGCTCGTCCAGGAGCAGCAGCGTCGGTCGGGTGACCACGGCCCGGGCCACCGCCACGCGCTGGGCCTGCCCACCGGAGAGCTGGTGCGGGTAGCGACCGGCCAGGTGTGCGATGCCCAGGTCGGTGAGGGCCTCTTGCACCCGTGCTTCCGCCTCGGCGCGGGCGGGCCTGTCGTTCGCCCGGTACTCCAGGCCGAGGCGCACGTTCGCCGCCACGGTCCGCCACGGCAGCAGGTGCGGGGCCTGGAACACCACCCGGGTGGAGCCGCCGCCGTCTTCCGGCCGGCGCACTGTGCCGCGGGTGGTCTCCTGCAGGCCGGCGAGCACCCGCAGCAGGGTGGACTTGCCGGCACCGGAGGGACCGACCACGGTGAGCAGCTCACCCACCTGGATGGTCAGGTCGACCTCGGCCAGCACCTGCTGCTGACCGAAGGTGACCGTTACCCCGTCGAGCTCAGCGACTGCAGCTCCCACAGCAGCTGTCCCTTCGTCGGTGCCTGCACAGGCAGGAAGGCGGACTCCCGCAGCCGGCGCGCGACCGGGTGGGTGCGCGTGTACGCGCGGCCCCCGGTGACGCACAGCGCCAGCTGGGCGCTGTGCTGCGCACTGTCCATCGTGGCCAGCCGCAGCCCCAGGTACGCCGCGATCGCTGCGCCGTCGTAGGCATCCTCGGCGAGCTCACCCAGCTGCACGGTGAGCCGGTCCTGCTCAGCGGCCAGCTCCTGCGCCTCGGTGGCGAACGGGGTACCGGCCGCGTCGAAGGCGGCCAGCGAGCCCCGGGCATGGCCCAGGCAGAACGCGCTCTGCAGGGCCAGGAACGTGGCCCGGGCGCCGCCGAGGAGCTCGGTGAACGGCGTTGGCAGGGTGCTGCTGGCCGGAACTCGCGCACCGGTCAGCCGCACCGACCCGGACCGGGTGGAGCCGAGGGCGAGCAGGTCGGTGGCCGGGCGCACCTCGATACCCGGGGTGTCCAGGTCTAGTGCGAGGATCGCAGCACCGCCGGTCTCGGGCAGCTCCACCCCGAGCACCAGCACCGCGTCGGTGTGCAGGTTGGTGGCGTACGGCAGGAAACCGTCCAGCACCAGCTCCTCACCCTCGCGGCGCGCGGTGACGCCGAGCGGTGTGGGCTGCGCGCCGGCGGCCTGCTGCGCCTGCCGGCGGAACGAGGCGGCCATCGCCGAGACCCCCGGACGCGAGCCGTCGACGAGCGCGGCCAGCTGCTCGGCCTGCGCGGGGCCGCCGAACCGGTCCAGGTACTCCAGCGCCATCCGGTGCCCCCAGAACGAGAACGCCGTGGACATGCACTCCTCGGCCAGCTGCGCCAGCACCTCGGCCTGGGCGGCCACACCGGCAGCGCCCCGGTGCAGCCCACCGCTGGTGAGCACCTCGCGCAACCGCGGCCGCAGGTCCACCTCGGTGGCGTCCACCTGCGCGGCATCAGCGGCGACCGCGGCGATGGCGGCCCGGACCGGATCGGTGCGCACCGCCGTCATGATCCGGACCGCACGCCCTGGGCGAGAGTGTGCAACCGGTCCACCGGGGTGGAGACCACCTCGCGGGCGCGGCGGACCGCCTCCTCGTCCTCGCCGTCGTAGAAGCACAGGCACTTCACCAGGTCATCGCGCACGTAGGTACGCAGGAACTGCACCTCTGGCACCTGGGCGTACAGCGGGCTCTTCTCCGCCTTGCGGGCCAGATAGGTCTCCATGGTGATCCCGGCGGGGATGTCCCACTCCACCAGGTACTCCCCGCCGGGACGGGTGGCCTTGATCGTCTCCAGGTCGGCCCCGACCAGGCGTACGTCCGCGGAGTCGGTGATCTGTACGCCGGCATCGGCGAGCGCATCCAGCACACCCTGCCGGGGCGTCTGCAGCAGGTCGACGATCGCGAACACCTGGTCGTCGCCGGTGACCTGGGCCTCCACGAAGTCTGCGCCGGCTGCGGTGGCGGCGCCGGCGATGGCATCTAGGTGGTCGCGGCGCTCGGTGGCGGGCGGGATCGTGCTCTCGACCAGCAGCAAGGACATCGGGAACCTCCTCGTCAGGATGGCGGGCGGGGTGCCCGTCAGTGCCGCTGACGCTAGGTGTGACCGTGCCCGGGTACGAGGGCCGGACCTGTGGTCTCAGACTTCGGGACGCGGATCGGCAGTACTGCCCATGGACGGGCACGTCCCGCGGCCTGGGCGCGCGGTAGTCTCCTGCCCATGGCTCAACGTTTCAACGCCCCGCCCGGCTGGCAGGTCCCCGAGGGCTTCGTCCCCCCGACGGGTTGGCAGCCGGACCCGTCCTGGCCGCCGGCGCCGGACGGCTGGAACTTCTGGGTCGACGACTCAGCACCGGCTGGCGGGCCGGCGGGCGCCCCCGCCGGTCAGGGCGGACCGGCTGGTTTCGGACCCAGCGGTTTCGGACCCGACCAGCCTGGTGGTGGCTACGGCGTCGCGGGCAGCTACAACCCGGCCCAGGCACCCGGCTCTGCGAACGTGGCGCTGGCGCAGAAGCAGGTCAAGGACAACAAGCGGCTGATGTTCATCGGGTTCGGGGTTGCGGCCGCCACGCTGCTGATCTTCGTGGTGACGTTCGGCATCGCCGCATCCTCCCCCACGGGCGGGACCTACTACTTCCCGTGGTACATCGGCCTGGTCGCCCTGGCTGTCGGTATCCGCGGAGCGGTGGCCACCTCGAAGGCGAAGAAGGCGCTCGCGCAGCTCAACGCCTCCGCCGGGCTCGCCGGTGCCTACGGGGGCGGCCCGGTCAGCAGCGCCCCGCCCGCCGGCCCCTGGCAGCCCACCCCCGGCAGCCAGCCCGGCCCGGCGGCCCCGCAGCCGCAGACCAAGCCCCGCGACGAGGGCAGCAGCTCCCTGGGCGACCTCTACCGCTGACCCGCAGGCGGGCTCAGCGGAAGACGACCGTGCGGTACCCGTCCAGCAGGATCCGGTGCTCGGCGTGCCAGCGCACCGCCCGTGCCAGCACCCGCCGCTCCACGTCCTGTCCCATCGCGACCAGCTCGCTGACGTCATCGGCATGGTTCACCCGTTCCACGTCCTGCTCGATGATCGGACCCTCGTCCAACGACGCGGTCGCGTAGTGGGCGGTCGCCCCGATCAGCTTCACCCCACGGTCGTGCGCCTGCGCGTACGGGCGCGCCCCCTTGAAGCTGGGCAGGAACGAGTGGTGGATGTTGATCACCCGCCCGGAGAGCGCCTCGCAGACCTCGTCGGAGAGGATCTGCATGTACCGGGCGAGCACCACCAGCTCTACGTCCAGCTCCTCGACCAGCTGCAGCAGCCGGGCCTCCGCCTGAGCCTTGGTTGCCTTGGTGACCGGCACGTGGTGGAAGTCCACGCCGTAGAAGTCGGCGATCGGGGCGAGCACGGTGTGGTTGCTGACCACCGCCCGGATGTCGATCGGCAGCCGTTGGGAGCGCTGCCGGAACAGCAGGTCACCCAGGCAGTGCTCAGTGGTGGAGGCCATCACCAAGGTGCGCATCGGCCGCCCGGCCGAGTCCACCTGCCAGGTCATCTCGAACTCGCGGGCCACCGGCTCCAGCGCCCGTCGCAGCGTGTCCTCGGTCGCCCGGGCCTGCACCTGCACGCGCATGAAGAACAGCCCGGTCTGCGGGTCGCCGAACTGCTGCGACTCGGTGATGTTGCCGCCGGTGGCAGCGATCGCACCGGCCACTGCGTGCACGATGCCGGGTCGGTCAGGGCAGGAGAGGGTGAGCACCCAGTGCGGGGCGTCGTCGAGCTCGTTGGTCACCCTGGTGAGGGTAGCCGCAACGGTGACCGCCGCGTTTCGTGTGCACCGCCGGGTTCCAGGATGGGAAGATGGAGTCATGGAAGAGCTGAGGATCGACGTCGTCGATGCCACCGGGGCCGGCGAGCTGCTGACGGTGCGCCGGGCCGCGTTCGTGACCGAGGCGCAGCTCTACGGTGACCCGAACATCCCCGCGCTCACCCAGACTCTGGACGAGCTGGTCGAGGACCTCGGCCGGCCCGACGTGGTGACCATCGGTGGCTGGATCGGTCCCCGGCTGGTCGGCTCCATCCGGGTGGGCCTGGAGGCCAACCGGGCGCTGCTCGGGCGCCTGGCCGTGGTGCCGGACCAGCAGGGGCAGGGCATCGGCACCAAGCTGATCATGGCGGTGCTGCAGTACCTTCCGGAGCAGACCGAGGAAGTCTGGGTGTTCACCGGGCAGGACTCCAAGCAGAACCTCTCCCTGTACGCCAAGCACGGGTTCGAGCACCAGTACGACCAGAACGCCGGCGACCTCACCTATGCCTACCTGCGCAAGATCCTCGGCGACATGTCCCCGGGCGAGGACCCCGAGACCGGCGCCTCCGCCTGACCAGACCACCCCAGGCAGCCCCTCGAGGGTGCACCTATGGTTGCGATTCGCCAGTTTCACAACCACAAGAGCACCCTCGTCGACGGCGGAGCCTCCGGGGTCTGGTCAGGGCCCGGTGGGGTGTTGCTAGGCTGGTGCCCATCGCGACTGGCGCAGGTGGATCACCACCGGGGAGCGATGCAGCACACGTACCTCGCGGTCGCCCGCCTGGGCCACGAGGATCACCCGATGATGCATCGCCCAGTGGAGGATCCATGACCCAGCCAACGACCGACGTCCACGTCCAGGACCAGGCACTGGTCGACGTCGACCCAGAGATCGCTGCCGTGCTCGACGGGGAGCTCGCTCGCCAGCGGGACACCCTGGAGATGATCGCCAGCGAGAACTTCGTGCCCCGCGCCGTGCTGCAGGCCGCCGGCTCGGTGCTGACGAACAAGTACGCCGAGGGCTACCCGGGCAAGCGCTACTACGGCGGCTGCGAGCAGGTCGACATCGCCGAGAACCTCGCCATCGACCGGGCCAAGTCCCTGTTCGGCGCCGCCTACGCCAACGTGCAGCCGCACTCCGGTGCCACCGCGAACGCGGCCGTGCTGCACGCGCTGGCCACCCCGGGGGACACCATCCTGGGCCTGCAGCTCGCCCACGGCGGGCACCTCACCCACGGGATGAAGATCAACTTCTCCGGCAAGCTGTACGACGTCGCCGCCTACGGGGTGGACGAGAGCACGCACCGGATCGACATGGACACCGTGCGCGCCGCTGCGCTGGAGCACCGGCCCAAGGTGATCATCGCCGGCTGGTCGGCCTACCCGCGCCAGCTGGACTTTGCCGCCTTCCGGGAGATCGCCGACGAGGTCGGCGCCTACCTGTGGACCGACATGGCGCACTTCGCCGGCCTGGTCGCCGCCGGGCTGCACCCCAGTCCGGTGCCGGACTCCGACGTGGTCTCCACCACGGTGCACAAGACCCTCGGCGGGCCCCGGTCCGGGCTGCTGCTCTCCCGCGACGGCGAGACGCTCGGCAAGAAGCTCAACTCTGCGGTATTCCCCGGCCAGCAGGGTGGGCCGCTGATGCACGTCGTGGCTGCCAAGGCGGTGGCACTGAAGGTCGCTGCCAGCGAGGGCTTCGCCGACCGGCAGCGGCGCACCATCGAGGGCGCGCAGATCATCGCCGAGCGGCTCACCGCCGCCGACGTGGCGGGCGCGGGCGTGTCTGTGCTCACCGGCGGCACCGACGTGCACCTGGTGCTGGTGGACCTGCGCCACTCAGCCCTGGACGGCCAGCAGGGCGAGGACCTGCTGCACGCGGCCGGCATCACCGTCAACCGCAACGCGGTGCCGTTCGACCCGCGTCCGCCGCGGGTCACCTCCGGTCTGCGGATCGGCACCCCGGCGCTGGCCACCCGCGGCTTCGGCGCGGCCGAGTTCACCGAGGTCGCCGACATCATCGCCGGCCTGCTGGTCGCCGGCTCCGGCGCCGACGTGCAGGCCGCGCGGGCGCGGGTGCAGGCGCTGACCGAGTCCTTCCCGCTGTACCCGGGGCTGCAGCAGTGACCGCCCGGATGCTGCCGGGCAAGCCGGTCGCCGAGGCGGTGCTGGCCGAGCTGGCGCCCCGGATCGAGGCGCTGGTGGCCGCCGGGCACACGCCCGGTCTGGGCACCATCCTGGTCGGGGACGACTCCGCCTCGGCCGGCTACATCCGGATGAAGCAGGAGAAGGCCGCCGAGCTCGGCTTCACCTCCCCGCACATCCACCTGGGTCAGGACGCCACCCAGGCGGACGTGCTGGCCGCAGTGGCGGAGATGAACGACGCGGACGACGTGGACGCCGTGCTGATCCAGCACCCCACCCCACCGCAGATCGACTTCGACGCCGCCCTGCTCGCCCTGGACCCGGACAAGGACGTGGACGGCCTGCACCCGGTGAACATGGGCCGCCTCGCCCTGGGCATGCCCGGCCCGGTGCCCTGCACCCCGGCCGGGATCGAGGCGCTGCTGGCGCACTACGAGATCCCGGTCGCCGGCCGCGAGGT
>Ga0209487_1001681_pt1 | contig 18517 bp, 19 predicted proteins | sample Poulit2012_FD_187524 | JGI IMG/M metagenome (GOLD analysis project Ga0209487, IMG submission 187524) | Agricultural soil microbial communities from Georgia to study Nitrogen management - Poultry litter 2012 (SPAdes) (version 2) | ecosystem: Environmental > Terrestrial > Soil > Agricultural land...
AACGGTGACGATCGGTCCGGCGGAGACCGACACGGTTACGCTGTTCGAGGAGATCAAGACCAGCGAACTTGCCACGACCGCGGTCATTGACCATTGCACCCTTGTTGATTAGCCTCGCCGAGGTAGTTGCGCGATTTCGGCGATCGCCGCGGCCTTGCTATCGTTGACACCCACTGCCGACCCCGGCGCCCATCTCGTGCCACTACCCAACTTCGAAGGAGGCACCCGTGTCCGAGTCCACCACATGGCTGACCCAAGAAAGTTTCGATCGGCTCAAGGCCGAACACGATCATCTCACCGGTGAAGGACGGACCGCGATCGCTCGGCGCATCGAAGCCGCGCGCGAGGAGGGGGACCTCAAGGAGAACGGCGGATACCACGCCGCGCGCGAGGAGCAGGCCCGCCAGGAGGCCCGGATCCGCCAGCTCGAACAGATTCTGCGTGAGGCCGAGGTCGGGCAGGCCCCGCCGGACGACGGTGTCGTGGAGCCCGGCATGGTCGTCGAGGCGAACGTCGGTGGGGAGGACATGACCTTCCTGCTCGGCTCCCGTGAAGTTGCTGGCGACACCGATCTCGAGGTCTACTCCGCCTCCTCCCCTCTCGGGAAGGCGATCGTCGGGCACAAAACCGGTGACACGGTCTCGTACAAGGCTCCCAGCGGTGTTTCGATCGATGTGAAGATCGGGAAGGTCACCCCCTTCTACCCGTAGTGCTCGCCGTTCGCCCGCGCGGTCACGGCCTATTGGGGCTGGACGGCGTAGCCCGCCTGAGCGAGTTCAGCCACGACCGTTTCTCGGTGGTCGGCGCCCCGAGTTTCCATTTCGACGGCGATGTCCACCTCGTTGACGGCGAGCGTCGGCGAGGTGCGTGAGTGGCGTACGGTCACCACGTTCGCGCCGGTGGCGGCGAGGTGGGCGAGGAGTCCGGCGAGGTTACCGGGCCGGTCCGGCACGCGCACACGGACGGTGAGGAAGCGCCCGGCGCTCGTCATGCCGTGACGCAGCACCCGCATGAGCACGAGGGGATCGATGTTCCCGCCGGTGAGCACGATCACGAGCGGGCCTTCCTGCCACGTCCCGGCCCCCGCGATCGCCGCGGCCACCCCCACCGCCCCGGAGGGTTCGACGACGAGTTTCGCGCGCTCGGCCAGGAGCAGGAGCGCCTGCGACATCTCCTCTTCGCTGACGAGGTCGATCCGGCGCACTTCGCGGCGAACGACCTCGAGGGGCACATCCCCTGGCCGGCCGACGGCGATACCGTCGGCCATCGTCGTCATCGTCGACAGCGGGACCGGCGTTCCCCGCGAGAGGCTCTCGGGGTAGGCCGCCGCCCCGCGCGCTTGTACACCGACGACCTCGACGTCCTGCCCGAGCGCCAAATGGACGGCGTGGGAAACCCCGGCGAGCAGTCCGCCTCCGCCCGTCGGGACGAGCACCGTCTTCACCTCGGGGACTTGTTCGGCGATCTCTAACCCGAGCGTGCCCTGCCCGCGGACGATATCGGCGTGGTCGAAGGGGTGGATGATCGTGCGCCCGGTGCGCTCCGAATCCTTCACCGCCTCCTCGAGGGCGTCATCGATCGTCGCTCCGGTGAGGATGGTTTTTGCCCCGTAGCTCCTGGTCGCCATCACCTTGGGGATCGCCGCGGAGGCGGGCATGTACACCGTCGCCTCGATCCCTAGGTGCCGGGCGGCAAGCGCCACCCCTTGGGCGTGGTTACCCGCGCTCGCGGCAAGCACCCCTGCTTCTTTCTCCGCATGGGAAAGGTTGAGCATGCGGGCGTATGCCCCCCGGATCTTGAACGAGCCGCCCTGTTGGAGATTCTCGCATTTCAAGTACACCGGTACGCCCGCGAGGTCGCTCAGCGCGCCAGAGTATTCGATCGGCGTGCGCGGGGCGACGTTTTCGAGTTCGTCCGCGCATTCGCGTAATTCTTCGAGGGTAAACGGCACTGGTGTTCCTCCTTGGCACATCGTCGTACCTCCAGCCTAGACGAGGCGAGGAGTGGTGCCCCGTCACCCGGGGCGCCCGTCCCCGGCAGTTCTGGATTCAGGCCCGGCGCCAGCGCCGGGTGGTCTCGATGAGGATCTTCCGGCGGGACGGCGGGGCTGGGTCATGTCCGTTGAGGTACTGCAGCGCGGTGTTGACGATCGCGAGGATCGGCACCGCGAACAGCGCCCCGACGATCCCCGCGACGATTGTTCCGGCCGCGACGGCGAGAAGCACGCCGACCGGGTGCAGGCTCAGGGCTTTGCTCATGAGCATCGGCTGCAGGAGGTTCGATTCGAGTTGCTGAACCAGGAGCACGACAACGAGCATCGCGACCGCTGTGCCGACCCCGGAATCGACGAGCGCCACGGCTACCGCAACGGCTCCCGTGACGGTGGCCCCGACGATGGGGATGAACGACCCGAGGAAGACGAGCACCCCGATCGGGATCGCGAGGGGAACCCCGAGCAGGAGAGCGCCGAGGCCGATGCCGATACCGTCGACGAGAGCGACCATGATCTGGGTGCGCGTGTACGCCCCGAGGGAAAGCCAGGAACGCAACCCCGCGCCGTCCACACGCTCCCGTGCCCGACTGGGAAACAGCCGCACGACCCAGGTCCAGATCTCCCGGCCATCCTTGAGGAAGAAGAACAGGCAGAACAGCGAGATGAGGGCCCCGGCGAACACGTGCCCGACGGAGGAGGTCACCGACATCGCCCCGCTGAGGATCCTGTCCATGTTCTGACTGAGCTGCTGTTGCAGTTTGTCGATGTACTCCTGGATCGCGCTTTCTTCGAGGTTCAGCGGCCCGGAGCTCAGCCATGCGACCACCTCGTTGAATCCCTGGACGGCCTTCTCCCCGAGCTGGCGCACGTCGTCGGTGATCGTGGCGCTGACGATGAACACCAGCCCTGTGACAGAACCGAGCGCCACGAGCAGGCTCACCGTGGCGGCGAGACTGCGGGGGAATTTGAGTTTCTCCGAAAAAAAGTTCGTCATCGGCGCGAGGAGCGCGGTCACGAGTCCAGCCACGAAGACCGGGATGACGACGGTCTTGATCTGCACGAGGAGCCACAGGAAGATCGCACTCGCGGCGACGATCGCGAGGAAGCGCCACGCCCACCCCGCCCCTGCCCGCACGGCGAACGGAATGGCGGTTTCCCCTGGGGTCACTTGCAGTGATACATCCGTGAGCACCGATTCCGCGGGGACCTCCGCGCCCGACCATTGCTCGTCATCGTCGAACCGGTCGGCGCGGCGAGCAGTGCCATCTTGCAGCTGCCCTCCGGTGTCAGCATCCGGGCGAGTCGACTCAGCCGACTCTTCGGGTGGAAGGTCGCCTGAGTTTTCCGTGTCAGCCATGAGCCCAATGATAATTTGCCGCTGGCTCGTTAGTGCTCAATCGGGCCGCAACGGTGTTTCCACCGAAGTCTGATTGCAACCCCTATTCACCGCTGGGCTGCTAACCTCGTGCCCCATACGTGTTTTCGCAGTGACAAGTACGACGCAGGAGCGACCTTGACGAGCATCTCCGGGCAGGTTGGACGGCTAAAGCAAGCAGCGATCGATGCGGCGATGCGTCGAGGTGGGTACCGAGCTGACGGTGATAGCTATCTGTCTATCCAACTTCCGGACTATGGGGTAGTGACGCGCCCAGGAGAAGATGGCCTTGGCGGGGGCATCGCCGTGAGGATCCCGGCCGAGCATCCGCGCGCGAGGCTCAACAGCTCCCAAATCGCAGAGATGAAGCAATCAGCAACGGAAAACTTCACCGCTGAGTTCGACCGGATTCGCACCACGATTGACACGATCGTGGCCCCCTGGGAGGAGCTGCCGCAAGGCAGTACCATTGACAGCGTCGCAGAGAAGTGCGACACCCTCGTCTCGAATCTCATGGGCGCGATCACTGAATCCGGCTCCGCCTTCAGCGGTTCCGGGGAGCTCGGGTCGGTGCTCTCACGAGTGGTCATGGAATCGACATCCTTTGGCGGTGGGGCGCTCGACGATTTCAAAATGCGATATATCGACGATGGTGTCACCCGAGCAGCCCGGCTCACTGCGCTCGCCGAGGTACTGGGGCAAGCAATTTGTGCAGAGGCAGAGGTATGGCGAGCCGCTCAAGATGACCGCGATAGCCTGCTTGCGCAGTACATCACCGAATTCGACAAAGTTGCCCAAGGTGACGGTGGTTCTTTAGAGCTGGGCTTCAAGATCGTTGGGGCGGCTCTCGCCGGCGCCGCGCTCTTCACAACGGCCGGCACAGGTACAGCCATCGCAATCGCCGGAGCAGGAATAATCGCCGACCTTGGCGCAGAAATCGCTAAGGAGGAAAGCGAGACCTCGAAAAATGAGCGCCGGGCATTCGATGACGTCGATAGCGGACTGAACGCCTTCAAGCAGTCCTTCGAGGCGCTCTCGTCACGGATCTACGAAGAAGAATCGGCGCTCATCGCCGCGGTGGACGCGACGATCGATCGGGTGAAAGACAGCGCCGATAAATTCCAGCTCGCGCCCGCTCCCATTTACAAGTGGGAAGACGATGTCATGTACGCCGAGCCGGAGAAGAACCTAAGCCTCGCGCGCACATTCTTGCCGCAGGCCGCCGAGCTCACGGAAACTGCCAGCTCCGAACCCAGCGATATAGCTTCAGACCTCACCGAGGCCCTACAACACGATTATGCGGCAGGGAATCGGAGCGCGGGTGCCTCCTACACTGTCGCCGCGTTTGCAAGAATGACGAAGACGCTGCTCGCGGAATTTGCCTGGGATCTCGACCGGGGCGCAACCAATCTCGAGTATGCGCTCCTTGATCTCATGGGGACCGAGGAGAGTAATACCGAGCAAACCCAAGAACTCGCCGCGGAGATTGAGAGCGGTGAGACGCACAACGGGCGGGAAGCTGACGAGCTGCTTGACCCACCCAAACCCCCTACCTTTGACTACCGGCTTCACGAGCTCATGCAGTAAGTCCCCGAATCACATTTAGGAGCACCTGTGACGAAACGGTGGTGGATAACCGCTGTCGTGGCTGCCGCGGCGGTTCTGGTCCTCTGGTTCACGCCTGTCAACGTCAAGCTCGATACCGTCGATAAGACCAACGCCACGGTGACGTGCGCGCCGTTTGCGTTTGGGCCCTCCACCGTCGATCTCAGGCAGCACTTCATGGCCGTGGGCGACTGGGTCGAAGAAGGTGCCGCGCCGGATGAGGCGGATTACATCAGGGCATCCATGAACATGCTCGACAGGTGCAACGTCGCCCGGCAAAACCGCGAGGTGACTCTCCTGCTCACTGCGCTCGCTGGTGCGACCACGCTGGTCGTGATGCGGCTGAATGATCTCTACTCTCCGCGGCGCGAACCGGAGGATCCCCACCCAGAGACCAGGCGGAGTTAAAGGCGCGGCAGGGTTAAGTTAGTAGCGCCGGAATTTTCCGGCCCTTGGCTGCGTTGAGGAGACATGATGCAACTCGTTCGCCCCGAAAATGCCCTGCCCGGTCACCGCGACTACACCTACTCCGTGCCCGCCACCCACGCGGTCCTCGGCACCCCGATGATGGGGCCCTGGCCGGAGGGGGCCCGGCTCCTTACCGTTGGCATGGGATGTTTCTGGGGCGCGGAGCGAATTTTCTGGCAGATCCCGGGTGTCATCGCAACAGCAGCGGGTTATCAAGGTGGCTACACCCCGTACGCGACGTACGAAGAAGTGTGTACTGGTCGCACCGGTCACGCCGAGGTTGTCCAGATCGTGTACGACCCGGCCAAGGTTGACCTGGAAACCTTGCTACGGGCCTTCTGGGAGAATCACGATCCCACCCAGGGCTATCGTCAGGGGAATGACCGCGGATCGCAGTACCGCTCCGCGATCTATTGGCACGAACCGGAAGACGAAGAACTTGTGCGTGCCAGCCGGGACGCTTACAACGAAGTGGTGCGCGCGCACGGCTACCCGGACATCACCACCGAGCTGCGCCCGGCAACCGAAGCGGGCCCGTTCTACTATGCAGAAGAGCTACACCAGCAATACCTGCACAAGAACCCGTGGGGTTACTGTAACCACGGATTCAACGGCATGAGCTGCCCCGTGGGGATCCTCGCGCAGGACGAGGTTCCCAGCCAGACCTCGATCGCCCCACCCCAGGCCGCCCCACCCCAGGCGTAATCTCGCCGGGGTGAGCGGGGCCTCTGGCGCTACTTCGCGTCGACGATGTCGACGACGAACACGAGTACGTCGTCGCCGCCGATGCCCGCCTGGGGTACACCGTTGGGCCCGTACCCTTCGTGCGGGGGGATGCTGATGAGTAGCCGCGAACCGATCTGCTGGCCGACGAGGCCCGAATCCCATCCTGCGATCACTACGCCCACGCCGATGGGGAATTCGATCGTCGCCCCGCGATCGTAGGAGTTATCGAAGATGCTGCCGTTCCAGACCTGCCCGAGGTAGTTCACCTCGATCGTTTGCCCGGCTTCAACGATCGCTCCCTCACCGCGCTCAAGCACCTCGACGACGAGGTCGGCGGGTGCGGCGTCGTGAGGGAAGGAGAGTTCCGGTTTGTCTCCGAAGGTGCCGGTTGCCGTGGGCAGTGGTTGGCTCATTGTTCCTCAATCCGTAAAAGTGTGGGTGGCCCCTACTCTAATGAGTCGGGACCACCCAGGGTCGTTATATTCTGCGGTCGGCAGTATCGCGAATCTGCCGATCAGTCTCGGCCGGCGAAGATCGCGGCGAGGCGCAGGAACTCGATGTAGAGCCACACGAGCGTGACGGTCAGGCCGAACGCCGCCGACCACGCGTACCGCCGGTCGACACCGTTGCGCACGCCTTGGCTGATGAACTCGAAGTCGAGCATGAGGTTCATCGACGCAAGCACGACCGCGATGAGCCCGATGCCGATTCCGAGTAGGCCGCTGCGCAGCCCGAACTCCCCGAACGCTCCGGGAGCAAAGAACATCACCGCGAGGTTGACCAGGCAGAACACCGCATACGCAATGGTTGCGAGCACAACGATCCGGGTGAACCGGGCGTTCACCTTCACCAGGCGCGACTTATAGAGCAGGAGGCAGACCGCGAACGTCACGAACGTCGCGACGATTGCTTGCATCACCGCGCCGGAGTAGACCATCCCGAACACCTTGGAGATGGTTCCGAGGAACACCCCTTCAGCAATGGCGTAACCGAGGATGAGGCCGGGGCTCGGCACCTTCTTGAAGGCGTTGACCAAGCCGAGCACGAAGCCCACGAGCAGGCCTGTGAGCATCACCGGCATGAACACCGCGGGAGGCACGAGCATCCACGCGCCGATGGCGACGAGCACGACCGTCCCGATCGTGAGCGCGGACTTCATGATGACGTCGTCGAGCGTCATCCGCCCCGTCTGCGCACCGGTGGCCGAGGGGCCATAGTAGGACTGTTCAACCTGATTGAATTGGTCGACGCCGACCTGTTGACTTGCGTACGAGGATTCACCCAGTTGCACTCCGCCGCCGGAGCGAGCGAACTGGGGGTTCGACGTGAAGTAAGGGTTCGCCATTACGAGTTACTCCTTGATTTTGGTACCGAGGATATCGTAGTCGCAGAAGCTTAAGTTTTCCTGCATACCTGCGGTTGGGTCGTAGATCCATCCCCGCGTACTCAACTCTTGCGTTTTCCTCAACAGGCGTCGATCGGCGGATATTCCGGTGCTGCTGCGCCGCTGTTGAGGTGTGGGTGACCTCACCGAAGTTGAAAACTCCGCGTTCCTAGCATTAGCTAAGGGCGTAACCCGCGACGAAACGCACGTTAACGTCGTTTGCCATTGAGAGCGGACTGCCCTCACTTGCTGTGGGTTTGCCAGATTGTGCTGAATCCGCCATCTTTGATTATAAGTGGATTTTCACCCGCCCTTGAACGAAAGACCATCTCACCCCATGACCCATGACGTTCGCCACGGCCCGGTGGGCGTACGCGACGCTGCAGCGGAGGACGCAGAGTTCCTTCTTGACATGCTCATGGCGGAGGTCAACTGGGGGGTGGAGGATCCGGTGAGCCGGCGCCAACTCCTGCGAGATAAGGTGCTTTCGCACTACGTCGCCGGGTGGGGCCGGGAAGGCGATATTGGCCTCATCGCCGTCGACACCGGCGGTCCGAACGGACTGCAGATTCCCGTCGGCGCGGCGTGGCTGCGTTTCTTCGCCGAGAAGACCCCGGGCCACGCGTTCATCGACGAGACTGTTCCTGAACTCACGCTCGGCGTTACCGAGCCGCACCGCGATCGTGGAATCGAACTCGGCCTGATCCGTGCCCTAGCGGCGCGGGCGAAAGAGGCAGGGATCTCCCGGATTTCTGTGATCGTCGCCGAGGGGCATCCCACCCGCGAGATCTTTGACGCTGCGGGCTTCCGGTACGTGCGCACCGACGAACACGGTCACACGCTCATCCTCGACGTATAGCCCCGCCAGCCGCGTCGATGGACGCGGCAACTGATATGTCCTTGCGGCGCCTGCGCCCCAGGGGCACACTGGAGGAAACGACCGCGCCGGCTCGAGGAGGAACGGTGATGGGGCCCGCACCCGCTTTACACACGCGCATGCGAAGCACGGCGAGCGCGCCGCGTTGGAAGGTCGCGGTCGCCGGCGGGGTGCTGCTGGGGCTGTGCGGTTTAACGTTTTGGGGAGCCGCGCGGCAGTTGGCACTTCGGCGCGGCCATCCACGGATTCATCCGCAGCACGCGGAGCTGTATGCGGCGCGGGAGCTCCGACGCAGCCAGAACCGCAGACGGTGAGCCCCCAGGTGGTGCTCCGATCGTGAACCGCTCGCATATCTGGTTCGTTGCTGCCGGAGTCTTCGGAACGGTGCACGGTCTCTTCAGCCTCTACTGGGCGAGCGGTGGCCGCTGGCTTCTCGAGACTGTTGGCGAATGGGCGATTGAACTGGCCGAAACAGCCAAAAGTTCCCTCTTCCTCGGGCTCGGCGTGCTCGGAGTGGTGAAGGTACTCGCAGCTTGGCTTCCCCTTGTCGTCCACGCAAGGGCAGATCAGCGGCGGGGGTGGCGAGCGCTGTTCTGGATCGGCGCGGTCGGTCTCACGGCGTATGGCCTCGTCAACACCGTGACGGCGCTGGGCGTCCTTGCGGGTGTGATCAAGGTCGTCGAGACCGACCGCCTCGGCCTGATGGGCCACGCATTCTTGTGGGATCCGCTGTTCGCGCTGTGGGGGATCACCCTCGCCGCGGGGTTGGTGCGCTCCCGGTCCGCATCACTCCCGTCGTCACCGACCGGGCTGCACGACCACGGGACCGTTTTCACCGCGAAGCTCCCCCGCGAGGAGCGTGCCACCGGCGGTGATGACGGGGAACAGGAGAACCGCGAGCAGGGGCACGGAGAGCAGGAGAAAAGCTGGGAGCCCAAATCCTAGGGCCAGCGCCCGATTCCGGTTCAGCGCGCCAAATTTCTCCGAGAGCTGCCGCATGCCCCACCGGTCGAACGGGCCGGAGATCATCTCCACAACAATGAAGAACCCGGCGATGACCGCGCCGGCGAGACTTCCGACGACGCCCCCGATGACCGGGATCAGACCGAGCGCGAACGCGGCAACGCCGAACAGGAGCGAAAGCCCGATGACGACAGCCGACTGCCGCAGCCCCCGCATCACGCTGGCAAACATTGTCTCCTGTGGGGCGAGGCCCGCGTCACCGAATGCCTGCTGCACCGATTCGGAGATCTTCTCGTAGATCGGCGCGCCGACGGCCAGCGTGATCGACGCGAACAGAACTACCCCGATGACGATCGCCAACACCATGGCGAGAATCCCCAGGAGCACCCGGGCAAGCATCCGGATCGACTCCGGAACCCATCCCGTAGCGAATTCCGTCAGCGGCCCGAGGGCCAGGAAGCCGAACAGGGCGAGCAACGTCGTCATGACCACCGACACGACGAGCGGTGGCACCATTCCCAGCAGCGCCAGCCGCGGAGCTCGAAGTAGCACCGTCAGCCCGCGAAGCAGGTAGGCGGCGCCGGATCCTAGTTCGGAAGCAAATGACACCTCCTCATTTTCACACGTCTAGGAGCTTTCGGCGCGCGCGGTTCCTGCCACGCGCTGCGGGTCGGGCTCCACGTCCTCGGGCCCGGCCACGGAGGTGTCCTTGGCAAGGATGTCTTTCGCGGGGCTGTTGTACACCTGCTCGTCGAGGATTCCTTCTCGTTTGGCGACGACGAGGGGCACCAGTGCCTGGCCCGCAACGTTGGTAGCGGTGCGCCCCATGTCAAGGATCGGGTCGATCGAGAGCAACAGCCCCACGCCTGCCAGCGGCAGCCCCAGGGTGGACAGCGTGAGGGTGAGCATGACGATCGCCCCGGTGAGCCCCGCCGTCGCGGCGGATCCGATAACGGAGACGAATGCGATGAGGAGGTAGTCGGTGATCGTTAGGGGTACGCCGAAGAACTGGGCGACGAAGATCGCCGCGACGGCCGGGTAGATAGCGGCGCATCCGTCCATCTTCGTCGTTGCGCCGAACGGCACCGCGAAGGAGGCGTAGGCGGAGGGGACACCGAAGTTGCGCTCCACCACCCGTTGGGTGACGGGCAGCGTGCCCAGGGAGGACCGGGACACGAAGCCGAGTTGGATGGCTGGCCAAGCGCCCTTGTAGTACTGCTTGATGGAAAGGCCGTTGACCTTCAGCACCGCGGGATAGACGAGGATGAGCACGAGTGCCAGACCGACGTAGATCGCGGCGGTGAACGCCCCGAGCTTGGGGATGAGATCCCACCCGTATTCGGCGATCGAGTTTCCAATCAGTCCGAGAGTTCCCAGCGGCGCGAGAAGGATGATCCACCACAGGACCGTCTGCACGACCTCGAGCGCGGAGGCGTTGAAGTCCAGGAACGGTTTCGCCTTGGCGCCGGTGCGCAGCGCCGCGAGACCAACGACGAGGGCGATGACGACGATCTGCAGAGCGGCGAAGTTCACCCGGTCGCCCGAGACGTTCAGGCCCAGGAAGTTCTGCGGAACGATACCGGTGAGGAAATCCAGCCACGAGCCGGTGCGCCCGGGTTCGTAGTCGCCGACCGCCGTGACGGTGGTGTTCCGGCCCGGCTGGAAGAGCAGACCCAGCGCGATGCCGATCGCCACGGAAACTAGGGCAGTGATCGCGAACCACAGCAGCGTTTGGCCCGCCAGCCGGGCGGCGTTGGTGACCTTACCCAGGTTGGCCACGGATGCAACGATCGCCGTGAAGATCAGGGGCGGAACGATCGTCCGCAGCAGAGTAACGAAGGTGGACCCGATCGTCGACAACGTGGTGGTGAGCCAGTTCGCGGCCTCCTCCCCGTTGGCGTCCACCGAGGGCCCGATGGCGAGCGCGAGCCCGCCGAGAAGAAGCCCAAAGATGAGGCCAAGGATGATCTGGGTTCCGAATGAGGGAAGTTTCACGCGCCGACGCGGCGCAGTCGAAGATGACATGGGGGTTCCTTTGTGAAGTGCAAGCAAATGAGGGCGAGCGCGCCGGCGCTCCGGAGGAGCATCGCGTGCGCGCGACTTGGCGCGTCGATACCGGTGAGGCGCGGAGTGCGCGCACTGCTGAATCAGCTCAGCACTGACGTGAGAAGCGCTGGGTGGATTAAAAAGCTGGGTGGATCGACGCGTCAGGCCACACAACACAGCGCGGTGGCGCATTGGCAATAATCCACTGCGCGGCGCTTAGTGAGAAAAACCTCGACCATGGGACGACGACCTCTTCGTAGGGCACCGATAATCTGCGGGATACCGCAGGGGCATCCGTACCTCCGGTACGTTACGCGAAGGTTCAACTATCGCCGAGGGCGGGGCAACATTGCTCATCTGGTGAGATGCCAAGGATGCGTGGAGGCCTCCCGATCAGTTCGCCGACGCGCGCTGCGGATTCATCGCTCCTTGTCCGACCGCGATGGCGTGGCACGCGGCTGGGCCTTCGGAAAATCTTGTCATTCGACCGTTCTTGATCTCGAGCGCAACATGGGTATCGTCGGTCGTTGCGCGCAGGCCGGCGGAGCGCGCGATCGCTGCCTCGGGATCAAGTACTAACGAGAGCCGCGCCAGCACTGCGGTCGGCACGCTGTGGCGCAATGCGCCCATGACTTCACTGAGCACGAACCTGGCCAGCGGGATTCGTTCGGCCGGCTCGTCGCTCACCAGGACCACGAAGAGTCGGTGACCGTCTGGTGCTGCTCGAAGTGCCTGTTCGATGCCCGCGGCTTGGCGGAGGCCGAGAATTGCGACGATCCCCTCGCTCTCCCACTGCACTGGAGCATCGGTGACCAGATCCGTGAGCGCGCTCGGTGGTTCCCACGCGCGGTCGATCGTTTGAGTCGCAGGAACGATCGACTCATGCGGAGGCGACCAACGGTCGTCGAAGTCGGTAGAGGCGAGGGCTTTGCAGGTGGCGACGACCGTGAACGGATCGATGAAGCCCGGGGCTGAGGCGCTGAGGCTGTCCGCAGAGTGCAAGACAGTCAGCACAGCCGAAGCCACCCGCACCGCCCGGTCGATCGGATCATCGGTGTCGAGGCGTTCGAGTGCGCGGGCAAAGATGATCGCCCCGAGTTGCAACAGCGCTGCGCAGGCATCACGCAGATCCGGATCCTGGCGAATCTCTGCGTAAAGGTCGCTTCGAAGTTGCTCGACTCGAGAAGCATCACCGTGTTGCCCCGTCGGTAGCCGGGCAAGCCGCGCCTGCGCCACCGACACGACGACTTCCTCTCGACTCGCAGCTCCGGATACCGGGGGCCGGTTCACCCTCATTGCCCTCGCGGCAACCGTAAGTCCGAGGGCTCGCTTACTGGGGAAGTTGGAGTAGATCGCACCCCGGGTCAGCGCAGCGCGTGAAGCGATGCTGTTGACTTTCGCCTCACGGTAGCCGACCTGCGTGAACTCCTCCTGTGCCGCGGCAAGGATGCGCTCGCGGTTGCGAAACTGCTGCTCTGTTCGGCGCCCAGCCCTCATCGTGCCCTCCGAATTTCTCCACCTACTATCCTGCCGCGGTATCTGAGATGATAACATCATGTGATCTTGGCATGCAGAATGGATGGAGGCAGAAATGAACGACGAGGCGTTCGGGGCCGAGGGGCTCGTCAAGCGATTCAAGAAGGCGACGGCACTCGACGGAGTCGACCTAGCGGCACCACCGGGAACGGTGCTGGGCGTGCTCGGGCCCAACGGTGCGGGTAAGTCCACCGCGATCCGCATTCTCGCCACGCTCACGGATCCGGATGAGGGCTCAGCGCACGTCGGCGGCTTCGACGTGGTGCGACATCCGGCCGAGGTCCGCCGGAGGATCGGCCTGACCGGCCAATACGCCACCGTGGATGAAGAGTTGACGGGCCGGGCGAACCTCGCACTGATCGGTCGGTTGCTCGATCTGTCCAAGGGCGCGGCGCTGTCCCGATCCACGGAGCTGCTGGCGCGGTTCGGCCTCGCCGATGCGGGCAATCGACCCGTCTCGACGTACTCCGGCGGAATGCGCAGGCGGCTCGACCTCGCCGCGAGTCTGATCGGCACTCCCGCAGTGGTGTTCCTCGATGAGCCCTCCGTCGGCCTTGACCCGGGTAAGCGGGAGGACCTGTGGCACACCATTCGGGGGATCGTGCGCGAAGGCGCGACGGTGCTGTTGACCACCCAGTATCTGGAGGAGGCGGACGCACTGGCCGATGCGATCTCAGTGATCGATCACGGCAAGGTCATTGCCCACGGCACTCCAGCGGAGTTGAAGCGCCGGACCGGTGGGCAGACGATGACCGTCCATCCCCGCGATGCCGCTCGCCTGGAGGACGCGGCATCGATCCTCGCGCACGTGACGGGATCTGCCGTAGAGCGAGCCAGCACTCACGAACTACGCGTCCGTGTTGCAGGCGATGGCGCCGTGGCTGACCTCACGCGCCGATTCGCGGAGGCGGGCATTGCTATGACGGAGTTCTCGCTACGGCTGCCGAGTCTGGATGAAGTGTTCTTCTCCCTGACCGGGGAAGCGATCAACGCCTCTGACTCGGGCGGCTCGACTGGAACGCACGAGAGTGCTCTGGCCGGGGAAGGGGCACGTTCATGACCCGGGCATCGGCCGCAACTCAACCCGCCGCTCAGCGCTGGTCAGGTTTGGTTCGTCACAGCTTTCTGCTCGCGGGGCGGAGCCTGACCAAGACTGCTCGCAACCCGGGGCTACTGGCGAACGGAGTGATGACGCCGGTGATCTTCCTGGTGCTGTTCGTCTACCTGTTCGGCGGTGCCGTCTCCGGTTCCTCCGGTGAGTACATCCAGTACATCTTTCCCGGCATCGTCGTCACCGGCGCGGGCCTGTCCGGGATGATGTCCTCCGGTATGGCGCTGAACATTGACATGAAGAAGGGAGTCTTCGACCGCTTCCGCAGCCTCCCCATCGCCCGCACCGCCCCGCTGCTTGGATCGATCCTCGCCGACGTCGTCCGCTACGTCATCGCCGTAGCCGTTCTGTTTGCCATCGGTTTCCTGATGGGCTTCCGAGTGGGAACCAGCGCCGGCTCCGCTTTCGCTGCTGGCGCGTTGGCTATCGTGTTCGGTTTCAGCATCAGTTGGGTCACCGTGTTCCTCGGCGCGATCGTAAGAGACGAAAGCACGCTAATGATGTTTGTGTTCTTCGCTTTCGTCCTGCTGTTGTTCGGCACGAACCTCGCCGCCCCCATCGACACGCTGCCCGGCTGGCTACAAGCCTGGGCGAACATCAACCCCGTCACCCACGCAATGGACGCCGCACGCGGGCTCCTCACCGGATCACCTCTTGGGGACTCCGTGATGATGACGCTGCTGTGGTCAGCGATCATCTTCATCGTCTTCTGCCCGCTGGCGGTGCGGGCCTATGCTCGAAAGCGCTGAGCTATGACGACCTTGCTCGCAGCCGAAGACGATAGCGCATGGAGGGCGTGGGCGATACGGGTCCTCGCCGGGCACGCCTCCCCGCCCGCGGGTCTGCGAACATTCGAATGGCCCGGCTCCTTCGCCTCGGGGTCGCGCATCTTCATGCTGGACGAATCGCGCCACCCTACCGGAAGCCTGAAACACCACACCATGCGCCTGGTGTTTCGCCGCTTGGTCACCGATGGCGCGATCCAGTCCGGGCGCCCGGTCGTGCTGGCCAGCGCGGGGAATGCTGCGGTAGCCGCCGCGCACTGGTGTCGAGCGCTCGCCCTGCCCTGCACGGTGGTGGTTCCGCCGTCCACGTCGGCAGCGAAGACAGAACTGATCCACGCCGAGCATGCCACCGTTGTGCCCCATGCCCCGCCAGCAGCGATCTACGACGAAGCCGAGCGCATCGCTCGGAACATCGGCGGGTTCTATCTCGATCACTTCACTCACGCGCCAACAGCGGCCACCGACCCCGACTGGCCCGTGGCCCGCGATCTCGTTGGGGCCCTCACCGCGGCGACCGGATCGCCCCCGACAGTGCTGATCGCTGGTCTCGGCTCGGGGGCGACCGCCGCGGGCCTCCATGCCTATCGGCGACGACACCGCCTTGCCTACCGGATCATCGGGGTGGACGCGGAGAACTCTGCCTACCTGCCCGGGTGGCTCTACGGGGTCGCGGACTACGGCACCGGGATGCCCACCCGTGTCGAAGGTCTGGGCAGGCCCGTCTTACCTGGGTCGTTTGACCCTGACAGTATCGACCTCATCGTCCAAGCCCCCGATGCCGCCAGCATCTGCGGTGCACGAGAGCTGCGCGCGCTGCTGGGCGCCCCGATCGGCGCATCCAGCGGAGCCAACCTCTGGGCCGCGATCCGCTGCGCCCGGCGAGCCAGGAAACCGGAGAACATCGCAACCCTCCTCGCCGACTCACACGCCCATTACCTTGGCACCTGCCATAGCGACACGTGGTGCGCGAACAAGAAACTCAACCCCCACGACTTCACCGACTACTTCGCCTCAGGAGATCGGCAGTGATCAGGCGCCAGTGCGACCCGCGCCCGACCCCACGGCCGCGGGTCTTCGTGCCAGGTTTCGATCCTCGTGAATCGAGTGCCCCCACTGGGACTCGAACCCAGACTGTATCGATTTTAAGTCGACTGCCTCTGCCGATTGGGCTATGGGGGCGCCTGCTCGCGCGAGCGGCAGGGGCCGTTCGCACCGCCAGCCTGCCGCGTCCAAGTCTAGTGGGCGGCGCGCCATGCTCGTGACCCGCGTGAGCGGGCCGAGCCTGCGCGGAGCGGTCAGTCCTGACTCGAGGCGACCTTCTGGAATTCTTCGCGCGGGGTCTTCAGCGCACCGAGCGCCACCGTCTGGCGGCGGAAGAGCAGCGACATCGTCCAATCGAGGATCACGTGGATCTTGCGGTTGAGGGTCGGCATCGCCCACATGTGGTAGGTCCGGTGCATGAACCACGCCAGGGGTCCCCGCAGCTTCAGCCCGAACACCGTGGCGACCCCCTTGTACAAGCCGAGCGAGGCCACCGTTCCCATGTTCTTGTGCCGGTAGGCGGCAATCGGTTCACCCTCGAGTACGGCCGCGAGGTTCTTGCCCAGTTGCCGCGCCTGACGCACCGCATGCTGGGCGGTCGGCCCGCAGAACTGCCCCGGATTGAGCAGGTCCGGCACCGCTGCGACGTCACCGGCGGTCCAGGCGCCCGGGACCGGCCGGCCCTCCTCATCGACCACCTGTAAGTATTCGTTCGCGCGAAGACGCCCCTTCTCATCCCGCGGCAGGCCCATCTTCCCCAGAGCAGGGTTGGCCTTCACCCCGGCAGTCCACACCAACGTCTCGGACTCGAACTTATCGCCGTCAGAGGTCTCGATGAGTCCGCCGACGACGGACTCGAGCTTCGTATTGAGCTTCACCTCGATATCGCGGGCGCGCAGCTGCTCCAACGCGTACCGGCCGAGCTCCTCCCCCACCTCGGGAAGGATCTTGCCCGTCGCCTCAACGAGCACGAACCGCAGATCCTCGCGCCGGATGGAGTCGAAGTTCTTCGTCTCCGCCCGAGCCATGTCCTCGATCTCGCCGAGCGCTTCGATACCCGCGAAGCCGCCGCCGACGAAGGTGAACGTGAGCATGCGCCGGCGCTGCTCCTTATCCCACACCCCGGCGGCGCTCTCCATCATCCCGATCACACGGTTCCGCAGGTCGATCGCTTCCTCGATCTGCTTGAACCCGATCCCCTCCTCGGCGAGGCCGGGGATCGGCAGCGTACGCGCAACCGACCCGAGCGCGACCACCACGTGGTCGTAACGCACCGAGTAATCGGGGCCGACGAGGGGGCTGATCTGGGCGCGGCGCGCCGCGTGGTCGAGCCCGGCGATGCGCCCGGGAATGATCATCACCCCGGGGAGGGTGGAGCGCAGCCCGGCGACGACGTGCCGGGGTTCCAGCGATCCCGCCGCCGCCTCGGGCAGGAAGGGTTGGTAGGTCATGTACGCCCGCGGATCAACGATCGCGATCGTCGCGTGGCGCCCGAGCGACTTGCGCAGCTGCAGCGCCGTATAAAGGCCCACGTACCCCCCTCCAAGAATGAGAATACGCGGAGTTTGTGAGCCGTTGGTCATCATGCTTTCACCTTAGAGAGATTCCCGCATTCTGTCAGTAGTCACCCCCACCCTTGACAAGTGCTCGGCAACGGTGAAGGACGGCGTCCATCATCTCGCCGGTGAGCTTGCCGGTGAACGTGTTCTGCTGGGAGGGGTGATAACACCCGACGACGGCGATTCGCGCCCGCCCGCGCCCACGTCCGCCCGACTCCTGCCCGCCGCGCGTGGCTACGAACTCGGCGCCGTGGCCGAATTTCGGCCGGGGCCGGGGCAGTTCCCAGCCCGCCCGGGCGAGGGCAGAACAGGTGGCCCTCCACCCGATGCCCCCGAGCGCGAGTATGACCGCCGGGGAAACGAGGTCCAGTTCGCGATCGAGCCACGGCGCGCACGTCGCCTGCTCCGCCGGGGTGGGGAGGTTCTTCGGTGGGGCGCACCGCACGGCTGAAAGCAATCGCGCCCCGAGGAGCTCGAGGCCATCACCCGCACGAGTGGAGGTGGACCGGTTCGCGAAACCCGCCCGGGCGAGCGCCGCCGTCAGAAAGTCTCCCGTGCGGTCGCCGGTGAACACCCGGCCCGTACGGTTCGCCCCATGCGCGGCGGGCGCAAGCCCGACGACGGCCAGGCCCGCCTCGTCGTCACCGAAACCGGGCGCGGGCCGGCCCCAATACGTCTCGTTCGCGTACGCTTTTCGTTTCGTCTGCGCGACCTCTTCACGCCACGCCACGAGCCGCGGGCAGGCCCGGCACACGGATATGCGCGCGGATAGTTCCTGCAGGTCAGGCGAAGAATTTGCGAGCACCGAGACAGAACCGGCCAGGGGCGCAACGGGGGTGGTTTCGCTCGCGGGATCCCCCGGCCACCCACTCCCCGGAATAACCGCATGGTGGAAAAGTGTTTCCATTTCTGGATTCATGGTGTAATGTCTATCTCATCGGCTACGTTCTGTTCTGCATGGATAACCTGAGCGTGGCATCCGGCCTCACTGGTCCGCAACCATGCGACAGCCCACAGAAGCGCTAAGAACCGGTGAGCATTGGAGGAC
>Ga0209487_1001682_pt1 | contig 18516 bp, 16 predicted proteins | sample Poulit2012_FD_187524 | JGI IMG/M metagenome (GOLD analysis project Ga0209487, IMG submission 187524) | Agricultural soil microbial communities from Georgia to study Nitrogen management - Poultry litter 2012 (SPAdes) (version 2) | ecosystem: Environmental > Terrestrial > Soil > Agricultural land...
TTCCTTCTGATCACCGAAGCAACAACAGATAAGAGAAAGTGAGCGCAGCATGACTGAGCGCGAGATTATTATGGACCCAGACTTCACCGAGGACTTCGCCATGGCAGTCCGGATCGGCGACCGCATTGAGCTGGCCGGACAAGGAGGCTGGCAGGGCAGCGACATGACTTTCCCCGATGACCTCGGTGAGGAGATGGCGCAGGCTTTCGCCAATATCGGACGCATCCTCGAGATGGCAGGCGCGACGTGGGATGATGTGATCACCGTGCACTCCTACCACGTCGATCTGCCGGGCAACCAGGACTTCGTGAACGCCACCATGGGTGCACTGTTCGCCCAGCACATGCCCCACCACCGACCGACTTGGACCGATGTCGGTGTCACCGCGCTCGGGCACCCACGCATGCGCGTCGAAGTGCAGGTCGTCGCCCACCGCTCCTGACCCACCCGATCTGAAAGGTCACCTGTTGTCACATCTGCTGTTCGAACCGATCACTCTGCGCGGTCTCACCGTGCGCAACCGCATCTGGGTGCCGCCCATGTGCCAGTATTCCGTCGAGACTGACGATGGCATCGCCGCGCCCTGGCACTACGTGCACTACGGGAGTCTGGCCCGCGGCGGGGCGGGCGCGGTCATCGTCGAAGCTACCGGCGTCACCCCGGAGGGCCGGATCTCTCCGAAGGATCTTGGCCTGTGGAACGACGCCCAGCGTGACGCCCTGGCCCCGATCGTCGATTTCGTCCACTCTCAGGGCGCGGCCGCGGGCATCCAGCTCGCTCACGCCGGACGCAAGGCCTCGACCTGACCGAAATGGGGCGTCGATCAGGACGGTAGCCTCCCTGAGACCCAGGGCGGTTGGCAGACCCTGGCGCCTTCAGCGATCACCTTCCCCGGCCTGGCCGAACCCCGCGAGCTCACCACCGGCGAGATCGCTGAGACGGTCACCGCGTTCGCCAGCGCCGCGCGCCGTGCCGTGGATGCCGGCTTCGACTTCGTTGAGCTCCACGCCGCCCACGGCTATCTGCTTCACGAGTTCCTCTCACCCCTAAGCAACCAACGCACCGACGGCTACGGTGGCACCCCGGAGAACCGGGCACGCATCGTGCTTGATACCATCGATGCCATCCGGGCAGAGGTCGGTGAGAACGTGCCCGTGTTGGTGCGGCTGTCGGCCACGGACTGGACCGATGGTGGGCTCACCCTCGATGACACAGTGCAGATCGTGCAGTGGCTGCGCTCGCATGGCGCAGACCTCATCGATGTATCCACGGGCGCGAACGTGCCCGCCTCGATTCCGGTCGGGCCCGGCTACCAGGTCGCCTTCGCCGCCGGAGTCCGGGAACGAACCAGCGTGCCTACAGCGGCAGTTGGGTTGATCACCGAACCCTTCCAAGCCGAACAGATCCTGGCCACCGGACAAGCCGATGTCGTGCTCTTCGGGCGTGAGACGCTGCGCGACCCACACTTCCCTCTCCGCGCCGCCCGAGCACTGCGGCACGAGCTGTCATACTCGCCGGCGCAATATCACCGAGCGTGGACGTAGCCCTGGGTTGCTGCACCGTTCGCGTTTGTCCATCCAATTCAGTTGGCCGGGAAAGGAATCACCGAGCCCCAAGATAACAATCTGATCTCCAAACCTTACTGATGTCCCAAAATGTTCAACACGTGGCCGTCTGGGTCCTTCACAAAGAAGCGTCGGACACCCCAAGCCTCATCCGTAAGAGGGTGCACAATCTCAGCACCTAGTTGTTTCGCCATTGCATAGACCGCATCCACATCGTCAACTTCGATTGAGACGTCGGGCAGCACCGACGCAGACGCATCGTGTGAAACGACGCTCACCTGTCGCGTGGAGTCGGATGGATCGGCCAAGGTCACGATCCATCCGTGATCCATCACCTGTTCCAACCCCAAAAGGCCAGTATAGAACTCGACTGAGCTCCGCAAATCAGAACTCTGAAAATCTGGAACGACCCGACGTATACCCATCGTTCCAGATTAGCGGCTTGGAACCCGAAGGGGAATACAGCACTTTGCGTCAAACACAACAACTAAGTTAAGATCTTAACCATGACGGTGACGGGCGCTGAACTTTTGCATCGAATCACTTCTCTTCTGGAGCGAAGCGGTGATGCACTGGTGAGGGATGGCTTCGGTATGACCTATTCGCGGGCGCTTCTCCTTCGGGCGGTAGCTGCACAACCGGGTATAAGTCAACGTGAGTTAGCAAATGCACTGGGGTATACAGCGCCCGCGGTCTCCTCGCTACTAAAGGAGATCCGGCTAGCCGGTTTAGTCACGGTGGCAACAAGCTCCACGAGCAAGCGAATTAATGAAGTCTTTCTCACGGCGGTGGGTGCTGAGCTAGAAACCAAGATTTCACAGACCCTCGACGCTCGTTTTAAGGATGTGCTGCGTGCGGCGTCGGTGAACGATGGCCAGCTGACAGAGGTGCTGGCTCGGATCGAGGCTGTTTTGAGTGGAAAGAAGGAACAAGAAAATGGTTAACCCTGTCATGGCAATGTTCCGCCGACCCGCTCAACGTCGGCGTAGGCGAAGTGCCCTCGAGATCATTGCATCCGCAGGTGTGCGCGAGGAATCCTTTCGAACCGTGGGAGGTATTCCACAATGGGTGACGGTGCGTGGGCACGATAAAGCAAACCAAGTGCTCCTTATTATTCACGGAGGCCCAGGGTCGCCATATACGCCGTTCAACTCTTGGATATCTGAGTGGGAACAATCATTCACTGTTGTTCAGTGGGACCAACGCGGCGCAGGTCCTACGTTCATCCGGTCAGGCGCACCTGACCTTAGTCTGCAACAGATCGTCGCCGATGGCCTAGAACTAGCTGAGTCTCTGATGCGGACTTACGGGCGCCCACTCGTGGTGATGGGCAGTTCGGTGGGCAGTCTTATCGCTTCGATGATGGCTCGTGCTGCTCCGCACTTATTCTCAGCGCTTGTGCTAAGCAACATCCTTGGGCCGGACTCTGTGGCTCGCAGCTGGGTGCAGACGTTGGATACAGCTCGTATTACTCGTAACCAAAGAGCAATCCGTAAGCTGGAACAAATCGGTTCCGATCCACGCGCATGGAATGCCGAACAGGCTCAGATGCAGAGCAAAATCGCCGTGCAGTTGAGCAGACGTGCTCCAAACATGGTCTACGACTTAATGCTTCCAGCGTTGATGTACGATCCCACGTTGACGATGTCTGATATTCAAAAGATCGACCAAGGCATGAAAACCAGCCTCACGGCTCTCTACCATGATTACTCGCCGTTCCCCCTCGCAATGAGGGAAGGTGTCTTCGAAATGCCCGTACTTGCAATACACGGTGAGCAAGACCTTGTCAGCCCGATCGAAGCAGCCAGAGACTATATCGCGACTCTCACCGCTCCCCACACTGCCTTCATAGGAGTTCCAGAGGCCGGGCACCTCGTTGAATTCGCGGCACCACACCAGTTCTCCAAGCACCTTCTTGACTTCACTTGTGCAAACACATGATTGGGTGAAGGCCACCCCAAGAGGGCGTCAGCGCTACGTAGATGGAAACGTTAAGCAATAAGCCATGATATCGCCAGCAATGATCCTGTCTGCAGACGACAATCGCGTTTCGGCTTAGACACGAAAAAGGCCCGGACCTGCAGGTCCGGGCCTCCCATCAGCGCTTGGGGGCTTCGAGCAAGATGCGGGGTCTTAGAAGTCCCAGTCGCTATCTTCAGTTTCTTCTTTAGCACCGATCACATATGAGGATCCTGACCCGGAGAAGAAATCATGATTCTCATCAGAGTTAGGGCTCAGAGCAGCCAAGATTGCTGGGTTCACATCGGTTAGCGAATCCGGGAACATGGGTTCATATCCCATGTTCATCAGTGCTTTATTGGCGTTATAGTGCAGGAACTTCTTGACATCTTCGGACAGCCCCAGTGAGTCATAGACGTCGTGGGTATATGCAACTTCGTTGTCATAGAGATCTTGAAGCAAATCAAAAGCGAACTCTTTGAGTTCTGCAGCACGTTCTGGTGTTTCGTTTTCCATGTTGCGCTGATACTTGTACCCGATGTAATACCCATGGATAGCCTCGTCACGGATGATGAGACGGATCAGGTCAGCCGTATTGGTCAAACGAGCCTGCGAGGACAGATACATTGGCCAATAAAAACCAGAATAAAACAGGAACGACTCCAAAATTACCGAAGCGATCTTGCGCTTCTGTGGGTCATCGCCCTCATAGTATTTAATGATTTCGTGAGTTTTGTACTGCAGCGTTGGTTCTTCGCGAGTCCAACGGAAAATATTTTCGATGGCCTCAGTGGAAGCGAGGGTCGAAAAAATCGATGAGTATGACTTCGCGTGAACGGCCTCCATAAACACGATGTTCGACAGCACCGCTTCCTCGTGCAACGTCAGTGAGTCTGGAATAAGTGACAACGCCCCAACGGTGCCTTGGATGGTATCTAGCAAAGTCAGTCCCGCAAAGACTTTCATGGAGACGTCACGTTCGTCTTCGGTCAAATTCGCCCAGGACTGCAAATCGTTGGACAGCGGCACTTTTTCAGGCAACCAAAAATTGGTGGTCAGGCGATTCCAAACTTCAAGGTCTTTATCATCTTGGATATCATTCCAGTTAATTGCCCGGTAGGTGGGTATGCGCTGCGCTACTTCTTCAGGAGTCATGCAACTTTCTTTCTACGAGTAAACTTTTCTGCACTTCGATCAAGGGGAGAAAAGTGTGCCGTTTGCATGCTATTCAAACGGCACACTTCACGCTAGTGCTTTACAGCATGCACGATACGCAGCCTTCAATTTCGGTACCTTCAAGTGCCATTTGGCGCACACGAACGTAATAGAGAGTCTTGACCCCTTGGGTCCAGGCATAAATCTGTGCCTTATTGACATCGCGCGTGGTAGCGGTGTCCTTGAAGAATAGCGTCAGCGATAGTCCTTGATCCACGTGCTGTGTTGCCGCGGCATAGGTGTCGATGATCTTTTTGTACCCAACCTCATAAGCATCATCGAAGTACTCAAGATTGTCATTATTCAAATATGGGGCCGGGTAGTAGACACGACCCAGCCGACCTTCTTTACGAATTTCAATCTTCGATGCAACGGGGTGAATCGAAGAGGTGGAATTATTAATGTACGAAATCGAGCCCGTTGGTGGGACAGCCTGCAGGTTCTGGTTATAGATGCCGTGCTCCATGATGGAAGCTTTGAGCTCTTTCCAGTCCTGCTGGGTGGGGATGTCTACATCGGCATCGATGAATAGCTGAGCTACTTTCTCGGTAGCTGGCTTCCATTCTTGATTAATGTATTTGTCGAAAAATTCACCAGAGGCATATTTGGAATCTTCAAATCCGCCGAAGTGTTCCTTGCGTTCGATAGCGATCTTATTTGATGCGCGTAATGCATGGAACAGCACCGTATAGAAGTACATGTTGGTAAAATCGATACCTTCTTCGGAACCATAATGCACGTGTTCACGTGCCAGGTAACCGTGCAGGTTCATCTGTCCCAACCCAATGGCGTGCGACTGGGAGTTGCCTTTAGCAATGGACGGGACCGAGGAGATATCTGAAAGGTCCGATACCGAGGTAAGAGCCCGAACTGCCGTTTCAACGGATCCACCAAAATCCTCGGAATCCATGGTCTTGGCAATATTCATCGAGCCAAGGTTGCACGAAATATCTTTTCCAACGTGGTCATAAGATAGATCTGCATTATAGGTCGATGGGTCAGAAACCTGCAGAATTTCCGAGCAGAGATTCGACATCGAGATGCGACCCTTAATTGGATTGGCGTCGTTGACGTGATCTTCGAAGACCATGTAGGGATAGCCAGACTCAAACTGCAGCTCTGCAACGGTCTGGAAGAAATCGCGCGGCTGGATCTTGGTCTTTTTGATCCGTGGATCATCAACCATTTCGTAGTACTTCTCAGTCACCGAGATTTCACTGAACGGCACACCATAGACCCGTTCGACATCATAAGGGCTGAATAAGTACATTGGCTCATTTTTCTTGGCCAATTCAAAAGTGATATCCGGTACTACGACACCAAGTGACAATGTTTTAATGCGAATCTTCTCGTCAGCATTTTCACGCTTGGTATCCAAAAAAGTGGTGATATCCGGGTGGTGTGCGTTCAAATACACAGCGCCAGCGCCTTGGCGGGCACCGAGCTGGTTAGCATACGAAAAGGCGTCTTCCAGAAGTTTCATGACTGGGACAACACCCGAAGACTGGTTTTCAATCTTCTTGATTGGGGCACCCTGTTCACGCAGATTGGTTAGATTGAGTGCCACACCGCCGCCGCGTTTAGAAAGTTGCAGCGAGGAGTTAATCCCACGGGCAATGGACTCCATGTTGTCTTCTACACGCAATAGGAAACACGAAACCAATTCGCCACGCTGTTTTTTACCGGCGTTAAGGAACGTTGGGGTGGCTGGCTGGAAGCGTCCGAAAATGATCTCATCAACAAGACGCCGAGCCATGTCTTGGTCCCCGCGTGCCAGGTAGAGAGCATTCATCACGACCCGGTCTTCATAGCGTTCCAGGTACCGTTCACCGTCGAAGGTTTTGAGCGCATATGAAGTGTAGAACTTAAAAGCTCCCAAAAACGATGGGAACCGGAACTTGTGTGCATAAGCCTGATCGTAAAGATCAAATACAAACTGTTCTGGGTATTGATCGAATGTGTCTGGTTCGTAATAGTCATTTTCGATCAGGTAGTCAATTTGTTCGCGTCGCGTGTGGAAGAAGACGGTATTTTTATTGACATGCTGTAAAAAGTACTGTCGCGCAGCGGCATGATCAGCTTCAAACTGGATTTCGCCATCAGGACCGTAGAGATTCAAAATGGCATTCAGTTCGTGGTATCCGAGGTTTTGCCATGCCTCCGGAAGCTTCTTAGCCGACTGAATTAGTTCTTCTTCAGTGAGTGTTGTTGCCAAAATGCATCCAATCCTTGACGAACTTTGGTCACATCCGTTGGAGTGCCCATCAGTTCAAATCTATACATAACCGGTACGTTGGTCTTTGCCGAAATAATGTCACCGGCAAGACAGTAAGCGTCATAAAAGTTTGTGTTTCCAGAGGCAATGACGCCTTGAATCAGCTCTCTGTTATTTTTGACATTTAGAAATTTAATGACTTGTTTGGGAACGACTCCGGGGCCCTTACCTGCACCATAGGTGGGCAGCATCAAAACAAATGGCTCCAGTGCATATAGCGTTGGTTCCCGAGTAATAAGTGGCAAGCGTGCCACAGACTCATCGTCAAACCCTAGTTTTTCTACAAAACGGTGAGTATAACCAGATGCCGAGGAGAAATAGATCAGATTCGCACCAGTCTCTATCAGATCCTGTGACTCTGGTGACTTAACAAATGATCTATCCCGAACCTGGGTCGTCATCTAACCCCTGCCTTAAAAATGTATGGGTAATTCGTCCTATGCGACGGTCGATGCTGCCGAACCAGCGTCCTGCAGCTCAGCGATCTTATCTGGGCGAAAGCCAGACCAGTGGTCGGAATCGGTCATGACAACCGGCGCCTGCATGTAACCAAGGGCCCGAACACGTTCCAGAGCATCCATGTCCTGTGACATATCAACGACATCGTATTCGACGCCTTTTTTGTCCAAGGCACGTACGGTCGCGTTGCACTGTACACATGCTGGCTTGCTGTAAACGGTTACGGTCATGATCTTTCTCCCTTTTGATCGGTGCATTTGCCGGCTGGTCCGCCAACTTCTCAACCCGAAGTTTTGCGGTGTGCTTTTATAAAATTCTTGGTGAAGACCTGATCGGTTCCAACCACAAAGTTAATACTACATCTAGGGATTGAGAACGCAAGGCATAACTAGATGTAGTACTTACAGCTTTGTCATTTGCTCACAAGGTTCTCCACAAGATCACTGTCAAAACTCCACAAGACCGATATAGGACACATCCGCATCACGGTGCGGGTTTAATACAACAACACAGAAGTTCTCCACATTCCCACAAGCGCTGATTTTTTAATCAATCCACAGAAAAAGAATTTTCACCACGGCGTGTTGGTAAACCAAAAACCACCATGACTTGTGCCCACGACAACATCTGACCCCTACACATTGTGTCGCAAGTAATATGTGAGGCTGCTCCTTTGGGCCTGGTGCAAGCCAGTAGAGCTAAAGCCTTGTGCTGCGATGTACCACAACTAGGTTCTATGGAATGTCCATGGAACAATGGTGCTCTGTGGAAGCTGAGCATATGACCCAAGAAGTATCGTTTCACCCCAAGATCGGTTTTGACTCGCAAAAATACATTGAGTTGCAGTCTCAATTCATTTCTCAGCGACGCCAAGAGATAGGGCACAAGCTGTATCTAGAAATGGGTGGCAAGCTCTTTGACGACCTACATGCCTCCAGAGTCTTACCGGGATTTACCCCCAATAATAAAATTCTGATGCTCCAACAACTCAAAGATGAGTTGGAAATCATGATGGTGCTCAATGCCAAGGATTTGGAATACGAAAAAATTCGTGCAGATTTAGGCATTACCTATCAGGACGAGGCGCTGCGATTGATCGATATCTTTCGAGATGAGGGCTTCATGGTGGAGCACGTGGTGATCACCCAGCTGTCTATTGAATATTCCAATGCCCTAGCCTTCAGCGAGCGGATGCAGCGCGCCGGACTAAAAGTAACTCACCACTACCCCACCCCCGGGTATCCTACCGATACCGAAAAAATCATTTCCGAGGCTGGATTTGGCCGAAACCAATATGCCGAAACGACTCGTTCCTTGGTAGTGGTGACCGGCCCCGGTCCCGGATCAGGTAAACTTTCTGCTTCATTGTCGCAGATCTACCATGATTTCCAACACCAGATTCGATCTGGCTATGCCAAATTTGAGACTTTTCCCATCTGGAATCTGCCACTGCAGCATCCGGTCAACCAAGCCTATGAAGCTGCTACCGCAGATCTTGATGACAATAATATTATTGACCCGTATCATTTAGCCGCTTACCAGTCACAGGCGGTTAGCTATAACCGGGATGTTGAAGCCTTCCCATTGCTGAAGGCCATGTTGGAAAAACTCTATGGCACTTCGCCATATAAATCCCCTACTGATATGGGGGTTAATATGGCCGGACACTGTATTAGCGATGATGCAGTATGCGCCGAAGCTGCGAACCAAGAAATCATCCGCCGATGGTATAAAGCTCGGGTTGCAGAGCGCCGGATGGATACCGCTGACCACACAGTGTCGTCTCGCATTGAAGTGATCATGACCCGCGTTGGGATATCACGCAATGATCGAGCTGTGGTCGCTCCGGCGGAAGAAGTTGCCCACCGCACCGGACAGCCGGCAAGCGCACTGCAATTGTCAGATGGCACGATTATTACCGGTAAAACCTCAGGCTTATTGGGGTGCTCAGCGGCTATGTTGCTTAATGCACTTAAATATATGGCAGGGATAGCCGACGGCGTCCACTTGCTCCAGCCACAAGCTATTGAACCAATTCAAACCCTTAAAACCCGGCATCTAGGATCCGTCAACCCCAGATTGCATACTGATGAGGTGTTAATCGCGCTATCGGTTTCTGCTGCTGAATCTGAAGAAGCTCGTCAGGCTATTGACATGTTGCAGCACTTGCGCGGTTGCGACGTCCACACCACTACCATCCTTGGGTCGGTAGATGAGTCCATTTTCCGCCAACTGGGCATGCTGGTGACCGCCGAGCCAGAATATTGGCGCAAATCCTTATACCACCGCAGTTAGCGCAACGCGTTTATATCGCTAACCAGGCTCACTACGATAAGCTCCAACAAGCTTCATACTGACATCGTTCCAACTGGCAGGAGGCAGAGTTCATGGTCGACGCCATGGCACGTTTATGGCGTATTATCGCCCCCATTCGGCTGCGACTCTACCTTGGGATCTTGGTCACCGTTGGAGCTTCAGTGGTGGGTTTGATGGTTCCTCAAGTGCTGGAAGCGCTTGTCAATAAACTAGATACTTCCCCCACCGCGGCTACCGTATGGATCGCTGGTGGGGTCGTGATTGCCTTGGGCCTTATCGAAGCGGTCTTACTTTGGTTACGTCGTGTGTTTGCAATTGGACCATCCACCAATATTGAACGCCAAATGCGGGTACGGTTTTATAATTTGATACTGGAAATGCCAGTCGCCTTCTTTAATGATTGGGGCTCTGGACAATTACTCTCCCGTGCCCAGCAGGATGTCAGCCAGATTCGCCGGTGGATTGCTTTTGGCATGATCATGCTGGTCTCCTCGGCCGCCACAGTATTGGTCGGCAGCTATATGATGGCACGATCCTCCTGGCTATTGGCCGGCACCTTTTTGGTCGTCATCATCCCGATTGTGCTGCTAACCTACCGGTTCCAGCAGGATTTCTCGGTTTTAACACGGCGCTCGCAGGATCTGAACGGTGAAATCTCCACTACGGTGGAACAATCTGTTCAAGGCATTCGGGTGCTCAAAGCATTTGGCCGGGCAAGATATGCGTTATCAAATTTTGATGTAAGTGCTCGTGCGCTTCGAGATAATGAAGTTCGTAAGGCCACTACTACTGCGCGTTTCGATATGTTCATACTTGCCCTGCCAGAAACCGCATTGGGTATCTGCTTATTGCTTGGGCTATTTCAAGTAAATTCCGGTGCAATGAACGTCGGCCAGCTGGCTAGCTTTTTTGCCACCACCACCCTGGTTGTTGGTCCCACCCGAATGCTGGGCTCACTTTTTGGTCAAGCCGTCAATACCACCACGGCCCTAGAACGTTATTTCGAGGTGATGGATTCGACCAATACCATCGTCTCGCCGGATAATCCGGTGCCTGTCGATGTGGAACATGCCACCGGAGAGCTTGTCATGGATGATGTTCGGTTTCGATACCACGATGCTCCAGCTGACCAGCCTGATCTGTTACGCGGCGTCAATTTGCATATCCGGCCTGGAGAAACCATGGCACTGGTTGGTGTCACTGGAAACGGTAAATCTACCCTGTTGCAACTGATTCCCCGGATTTTTGATATCACCTCCGGTCAGATCACTATCGATGGTGTTTCCGTTCACGATATGCACTTAGACGATGTACGTCGGCTGACTGCTTTTGCATTTGAGGACACCACACTATTTTCTTCATCTGTGCGTGACAATGTGTTGTTAGGCGTGGATCCAAAGCTTCCCGAGGCCGTCCAAGAAGAGATCGCCTGGGAGGCATTATCGGCTGCTGATGCAGGCTTTGTTGCCGAACTTGTTGATGGTATCGACACCCCGATTGGCGAACAAGGGTTTTCACTGTCTGGTGGCCAGCGGCAACGACTGGCGCTGGCGCGCGCTATTGCCGCCCGTCCGGCATTACTACTGTTGGATGACCCACTATCGGCATTAGATACCAAAACTGAAGAGCGCGTGGTAGGCCAGTTACGGGCCGTCCTAGATAACACCACGACATTGATTATCGCCCACCGCTCCTCCACCGTGGCACTAGCTGACCGGGTGGCGCTGTTAGACGATGGCCAGATCGTGGCGGTGGACACCCACCAACAGTTGCTACGTACCTCGCAACGCTACCGGTATCTGATGGCTACTCCGGCCCGTGGCGGTAGCGAGGTGAATATATGAGCCACCCTGGTAGAACCCGTAGCGATTCGACTCGCTATTCGCAGATGACCAAGGACGAACGTCGAGCTTCCCTGCGGCTGCTGGGAAGTCTGTTAAAACCATATACTTGGCAGCTGGTTGGCGTATCACTGATTGTGGTATTGACTCAACTGATGACGGTGGCTGGTCCGGCAATTATTGCATGGGGTATTGATCATGGGTTGCCGGCCCTGCAGGATGGCAACCCGGTGCCTGCCATTGTCGCCTCCGCAGCCCATGTTATTGCCGCTATTTCGGCCGGCGGGTTGATGTATGTCTTTGTTCGATGGAATATGACCATCGGCCAAAATATGCTGTTTCGATTACGCAAACGCTTATTTTTACACACCCAGCATTTGGATATGACTTTCCACGAAACCTACGCTTCGGGACGTACAGTGGCACGTCAAACCACCGATATGGATGCCTTGGCACAGCTGTTAAACTCCGGACTGGATATCATGGTCGGTTCGGTGTTGCAGATGGTGTTTACCATGGTGCTCATCGTAACCATGGATGTACCGTCAGGACTGGTGATGGCCGGACTGCTAGTACCCGCCACGATGCTCACCGTGTGGTTTCAAAAACGATCTTCCGTCATCTACCGCCAAATTCGGACGAACGCTGCCCGGCTGATTGCACATTTTGTTGAAACCGTTACCGGCATCCGTGCGGTAAAGTCTTATCGCCGTCAGCGGGCAAATGGTGCCCGGTATGAGCAGTTAGCCGAAGATCACCGGCAGGCGTCGCTACGATCCGTTCAGCTGTTTGGGATATACCAGCCGATGTTACGTTGGCTTTCTACGATTACTATCGCAGCGGTGCTGATGGTCGGTGGCTTCCGGGTGCTTGGCGATCAACTTCAGGTGGGTGTATTGGTGGCCTTAGTGCTATATGCCAGACGGTTTTTTCAGCCCATCGATGAGATTGCCAACTTCTACAATACGTTTCAATCCGCTGTGGCGGCTTTAGAAAAAATCTCCGGGCTCATGGCCGAACGACCCGCGGTCACCGACCCTGAAATACCGGTGGAATTGCCCTCGGTAGACGGCGAAATCGTCTTCGATAATGTTGCGTTTCGCTATACACCACAGCTGCCAGTGGCACTTCACCCGACGTCGCTGCACGTACCTGCGGGACAAACCGTGGCCATTGTGGGCTCGACCGGTGCCGGCAAATCTACAATCGCAAAACTGCTGGCCCGATTTTATGATGTCACCCAGGGCGCTATTACCTTAGACGGCGTCAATCTTAAGGACATCTCACGAGATACGTTAACCGACAATATTGTGATGGTTACCCAGGAGTCATATCTGTTTTCGGGTTCGGTGGCTAATAATATTGCCTTAGGTAATCCGGATGCTTCCCGGGCTGAAATTATTGCTGCCGCAGAAGCCATTGGCGCACGTGACTTTGTCGAGCGCCTACCTGAAGGATTCGATACCGATGTGCGCGCCCGGGGCGGTCGGATGTCTGCTGGGCAACGCCAGTTGATTTCCTTTGCGCGCGCGTTTTTGGCCAACCCAAACGTGTTGATCCTGGATGAAGCCACGTCATCGTTGGATGCTCCAACTGAAGCCGTGGTGCAACAAGGGCTCGAAGAGCTCTTGGGGCGTCGGACCTCGTTTATTATTGCCCATCGACTTTCCACGGTAATGATTGCCGATAGAGTATTAGTAGTTGAAGGTGGCCAGATCATCGAAGATGGGGCCCCGGGCCAGTTGATTGCCGCCGGTGGACAATTCTCCCAGCTCTATCACGCCTGGCAGGATTCCCTGGCAGAATAGGGCCAAAACGTTTTAAGGAGATGATCCGTATGCCAGGAAGACTCAAGGCAGGCCTACTAGGTGCAGGGCTTGGGGCCATCATCATCGTGCTGGTAGAACTCTTGGCGGTGGTAGTCAATGATGAGAAATTCTTTGGCACCCAGCAGTCCTGGATCATTCTGGCCATCGGAGTAATTGTCTGTATGTGGGTACAGTTGCGCGCTTACGACCAGCAAAAAGGTCGCTACGCGAGTAAAGACGACGACCCCAAGCGGGTTCCTAAGGACTAACGGATGGTGTCTGACCAAACTGAATGTCGCCCAGGGCGCGCTGGGGCAAATCGTTGAGCGTACCAAACCGGTGTGCCGGCATAGTCACTGATTGTTCACGAAGAAACGGCAACATCTCTAGGCGACCTGCCGAAGTGACCGGCTGAGTATAGAGCGCGGTTTCTGGGCTGTGGGCCGTGGCAGTTATTGTATCGGTTTGCTCCTCGGGACCAATGAGACGGATGCGACCGGTGCCTTGTGCCGGGTCGGTGTCAGCCAGGCGGCTAGCACGCTGGATCCAGGTATTCGTGTCTTCAAAGACAACTTGGACATTGGTGTCAGTAAACACTTCGGTCAGTTGTCGTGGAGCAGTTGTAGGCAGCGAAACAACATTGGTTGGTAACACACCAGTGCCATGGCCTGTTGCCACCGCCTGCTGCACCCGAATTCCACCAAAAGCCACGCGCACCGTTTGTGCAAGCGTTGCCGAGGTGATATTTGCCGCGCGTATCGCTACGGGAACCGGCCGGTAGCGCAGCGCATTAATCTCCACCTGCAAATCCGATACGTCCCGTTGACCGATGAAGGTTTCTACAGCCTGGGCATCGTGGGCTACAGCTGCTTGCACCCATGCAGCATCGTCGTCTTCGATGATCGGGGTCAATGCCTGGAACAGTTCATCAGCCCATATATCGGTTATGGCAGGCAAAGAGACAGGATCATCAGTCCAATTATTCAAACCCAGAAGATAATTGGGCCCACCCACTTTAGCGCCTGGACCAATTGAAGAGCGTTTCCATCCACCAAAGGGTTGTCGCCGCACAATGGCACCGGTAATACCCCGGTTGATATACAGATTCCCAGCGGTGATACGCTCCGCCCAGTTGCCGATCTCCTCCGGGTCCAGCGAATGGATACCAGAGGTCAAGCCGTAGGGCACGGCATTGACGTAATCAATGGCCTCGACCAGGGTTTTGGCAGACATGACGCCAAGTATCGGACCGAAGTATTCGGTCAAATGATATTGTGAACCTGGCCTAACGCCGGAGCGCACACCCGGTGAGTAGAGCCGGCCGGTGTCATCCAGTTGACGCGGTTTGAGCTGCCAGCGTTGGTCGGCTTCCAGTTGGGTTAGTCCTTGCTGCAGTTTATCGCCGGGCACATCAATGACCGGTCCCATTTGGGCTTGCGGATTGTTAGGGTGGTCTACAACCAGCGAATTCACCGCATCCAGCAATTGACGGTGGAAGCGTTTACTCACGGCCGTTTGGCCTACCAGGATCACCAAGGACGCCGCCGAACATTTTTGGCCGGCATGACTAAACGCGGAATCAACCACGTCGGCCACGGCAAGGTCTAAATCCGCCGACGGGGTGATAATAATTGCGTTTTTGCCTGAGGTCTCACCAAATAGTGGCATATCGGGTCGTAACTGAGTAAATAGCTGTGCGGTTTCATATCCGCCGGTCAGAATAACCCGTTCGGCACGACGGTCCGTGACCAAGCTGGTGCCGATGGTAGATTCTTCGGCGATGACAAACTGCACCAGTTCGCGGGAAAGCTCAAATTCATCTAGTGCCGCCCAGATGGCTTGGACAATGACGGCAGCAGTCCGTTGGGCCTGTGGTGCGGGTTTGAACATCACCGGTGACCCGGCAGCCAATGCTGAGACAACCGAACCGGTGGGGATTGCTAATGGGAAATTCCATGGCGGGGTCACTACGGTTAGCCCCACCGGATGCGCCTTGGCCCCTGGTATCTGGTTGAGTTGCAGACACTGTTCTGCATAAAAACGAGCGAAATCGATGGCTTCGGAGACCTCTGGGTCCGACTGGTCAATGGTCTTGCCGGTTTCGGCACCCATCACTTCAATAAGTTCATCGCGCACAGCCGCTAAGTGGTCACCGACCCGGATTAATACCTGTGAGCGAGTTGGTAATGGCAAGTCTTGCCAGGTTGAACCGGCTTGTTGGGCCGCCGTGATCGTAGCATCCAATTGTTCTTCAGATTCTATGCGATGGGAATCCACCACCGACTGCCCCAGTTGTGAAGTTGCCATTCGCGCAATGATCTGGCGGCCCCAGTCACGGTTAGCCGGTAGATCCGGGTCGGAGTCGGCAGCATTGGCAAAAGCCTTGGCTGAAGGCTGGGAAAAGTCTTCAGTCTGGCGGTTTTGTTTACGCCTGGGCTCAGGGACCAAATCAACTTCGTTTTCCAACTGTTCCAGCGAGGCTAAAAAACGACCGGCTTCGCGTTGAAACATGGTCTCGTCTTCCAGTTCAAAAACCGCCGACATGAAGTTGTCTGCTGAGGCACCTTCCTCCAATCTGCGTACCAAATACGAAATGGCTACGTCGAACTCATCGGGGTGCACCACCGGAGTGTACAGTAACAATCGCCCAACATCAGCACGCACAGCCTCGGCTTGTGCACTGGCCATTCCCAACAGCATTTCAAAATCTACCGGCCCATCATGCACCGGTATGTTGCGGTGTTGAAGCAATAGATATGCCAAAGCAATATCGAATAAGTTTTGGCCAGCAACGCCAATATGCACATTGGTCAGCCGCTCAGAGGTCAGTGCGTAGTTGAGTAGCCGTTTGTAATTGGTATCGGTATCCTGCTTGGTGGGCCAGACGGTTTGTGGCCAATGATGTATAGCAGCTTGCACCTGTTCCATGGGCAGATTCGCACCTTTAACCACACGAACTTTAATAGGCGCCCCTCCAGCGGCAACCCGCTGGGCGGCAAAAGCCTGCAGATCAACCATGGCCAGGTAGGAATCAGGAAGATAGGCCTGCAATACGATGCCTGAGGAATAATGTTGAAACTCGGGTTCTGAAATAAGTTTGCGGTAAACGTCCAGGGTCAGCTGGAGATCTTTATATTCCTCCATATCCAAATTGATGAAGGTAACCGGGTCTGCTTGCATGGCGGCACGGTAAACCGGCCGGAGTTTTTCGACAATATTGTCTACTGCCTCATCGTGTGCCCAGTGATTATGTGGGGCAACGGTAGCCGAGACCTTAACGGAAACATAGTCGACATCATCGCGAGCAATTAGCGCCAACGTATCGGCTACACGTTTATCTGCTTCTTGCTGTCCTAAAATGGCCTCGCCCAGCAGATTTATGTTCAAATCGATTCCGGGGGTTCGGATCTTTTGAATTGCTTTACCCAATTGGTTGTCTCGTGAATCGATGACGAGGTGTCCGACCAATGCTCGCAGGGCAGCTTGGGCAGTCGGAACAACAACGCCCGGGGCCAGGTTAGCTAATTTGCCCCCTGCCCGGATGGCGGTTTGTAAATGCCATGGCAAAAATTGAGGAGCCTCATCGGCAATATGTGACAATGCTTCGGCTGCCGTTGCATTGTCTTCGGGCCGAATAACCCGATCGACGAATCCGACCGTAAAATCCAAGCCGTTGGGATCTTGCAGTACGCCTGCTAGCTGTTGTGCCGAGGCATCTGGTTTCACCTTTGAGGCTGCCGCTAACCATTTGCGCACCTGGTCGATAGCGGCATCACCCAGCTGCCACGGCATGATATCTGCTTGACGAGGATATGTTGTCTGCATAATGCTCCCGATTTACGACATTATATTGTGACACACAGCATACGGCTAGAAATAGGTTCGGGTATAGCGAATAATATCGAATAGAACCTTACGGTTAAAGCGAAGGATATCCGTGTTAGATCTGCATCGTCTGAGTTTGCTGCGGGAGTTAGCCATGCGGGGTACCGTCACTGAGGTGGCCAATTCGCTCAATTTTGCACCCTCGACAGTGTCTGCTCAGTTAGCTCGTTTGGAAAAGGAAGCAGGTACTACCCTACTGGTATCATCGGGGCGCAAGCTCATGTTGACTACCGCAGCATTGGGATTAGTTGAGCACACCGACAAGATGTTAGCGATCATGGAACAGGCCACCGCCGAATTGACCGAAGCCGAAACCATGGTAGCCGGTACCGTACGGGTCTCGATGTTTCAAACCTCAGCTCTAGCGTTGCTGCCTGGAACATTAGAGCTCCTCCGCCAAACCCACCCGAACATCCGGCTAGAAGTATCCCAACGAGAACCCGAACAGGCCTTGCACGATACCAGGACAGGCGACTTCGATATTGTAGTCGCCGAGCAATATCCAGCACACGCGGTTACTCAGCTACCGGACATGGTCACCACTGCACTCGTTGACGATCCTCTCCGGCTTGCAATCCCCAACCATCTGGCTAAACAGATCAATCAGCTAACAGATGCGGCTAGTCTGCCTTGGATCATGGAACCTGCTCCGGCGGCCTCACGCCACTGGGCACTACAACAATGTCGTACTGCCGGATTTGAACCCGATATTCGGTATTCTTCAGCCGACTTACAAGCGCATGTGCAATTGGTTGAAGCCGGTGAAGCAGTTGCGATCCTACCGGGGATCCTTGGTGGTTACCGCCCACCCAACGTTAGCTGGGTAGCACTTGATACCACCCCACATAGGCATATCTTTTTTGCTATGCGACACGCCTCGGCACAACATCCGGCGGTGGCTGCGGTCGCTGCCGCTCTACAGGGACACGCCCAGAAGGCGGCAAAATCCTGACGTTATATTTTGGTAGGGCACAGACCCCAGGCGCTGACCAGGCTTTTACAGCTATTTCTTAGCCCGGCTAGCCGGTGCCGACCTATTTTAGGTCCGGGGGCATGGCTGTCTGGTCTTGAGCTGTTCGACTGCCGTATTGAGTACTGCAAAGTCCGCGCCAGGTCCTAAAGCCAAATACCCCGGAGCATGATGATCCGGTGTTGCTTCGTTGGTGTCGCTGTAGCGAATCGCACGGTACGTG
>Ga0209487_1001683_pt1 | contig 18506 bp, 18 predicted proteins | sample Poulit2012_FD_187524 | JGI IMG/M metagenome (GOLD analysis project Ga0209487, IMG submission 187524) | Agricultural soil microbial communities from Georgia to study Nitrogen management - Poultry litter 2012 (SPAdes) (version 2) | ecosystem: Environmental > Terrestrial > Soil > Agricultural land...
AATGGGAATAAGAAACAATACGAAACATACATTGAAAAATGACACTATGTGAAAATGGGGAGATGAAAATAATGTCTACAATCGCTATCACTGGTGCTGGCAGTGGCCTTGGACGAGCTTTAGCACTGGAGTATGCAAAGCACCATTATAAGGTATTTTTAATGGGACGTACAGATGAAAAGTTACAAATCGTTCGTCAAGAAATTGAAGATATGGACGGACAAGCCGAAGTTATCTTATGTGACGTTAGTGAATTTGCTTCTGTTAGCATCGCCTTTCAACAAATAGGTGAACTTGATGTCTTCATCAATAATGCCGGGATTGGGATCTTTGGTTCTGTTGAAAAGTATACAAACGAAGAGATTGAACATACATTAAATACAAATGTTAAAGGAACTATTACTACAGTCCAATATGCATTACCTTTAATACGAGAGAGCAAGGGAAGGATTTTAACGATTATTTCTACCGCTGGCTTGCGCGGGAAAGTCAATGAGTCGATTTATTGTGCAAGTAAATTTGCGGTTAGAGGGTTCACCGAAAGCTTACAGGAGGAATGGAAAGATGAGGATTTCTCCATTACAGCAGTTTATATGGGTGGTATGAATACACCATTTTGGGATCAGTCCACACACGTTAAAGATGCTTCTCATTTAAAAGGACCTGAAGTTGTAGCCAAGCAAATTTATCAGCAAGATGACGGCAGAAAAGAAATTATGATTGATAAGTAATAAATTCTTGAAAGAGTGGGGTGTAAATTTCTCACTCTTTCACCTGTTCATCGATAAATTTATTAATTTGTTCAAAAGGAAAGCCTTGCCGATAGAGGCCTTCTTTTATTTTTTGTTGTAATTCAAAGCCAGTGAATTTTCTTCCATGTCTTCGAAGTAATTTTCCACCATGATACATTAATGCATCCCATTCTTTGTCTGTATCCTGATTATTTTTAACTTCTTCCATGACATCACTAATCACGTCGTAGGTAAAGCCTTTTTGCATCAAGGTTGCTTGCATCTTTTGATACTGTTTTTGTAGTGAATCCTTCTTTGTAGTTTTCAATCTTTTCTCTACCCATTTCATAGCCTTTTCATATTGGATCTCATAAGTATACTTTTTTATTGTTTCTTCAGCAATTCGGGTAGATACTCCTTTTTCAATGAGTTCCCTTTTAACGAGTTGTGGACCTTTACTTGACGTGCTTATTCTTGTATTGACAAACAGCTCTGCAAACTGTTCATCATTTAACAAGCTTTCTTCAACCAATTTATCCATAATATCTGGAATATAATTCTCATCTACTTCTTTTTCGAGTAAATAATCATACATTTCTTTTTTTGTCCGCATCCGGTAGCTTAAATAATTTATAGCAAGGGAATATGACTTATAAAAGTTATCATTTTCCTTTAACTTTTCGATTAAATCCTTAGAGAGTTCCATACCTTTATGTAATCTATATTCAATTAAAATAGCTTCATCAACGCTAAAACTGTATTGATCTCCTTTCTCATGAGTTAAAAAAATATTATAACGTTGCTTATTTTTCTTTTGTGTCGTAATTCGAGATATTTTTTCCATCAACTCACATCCTTACGAATATTATAACATGAATAACTTTCACCTTAAGTTCATTTTAGTATAATGAAGTCAATATCTTTTCTAATAAAGGGTGATATCGGGAATGAATTACTTAATTACTGGTGGAACAGGGTTCGTTGGAAAAAAGCTCGTTAAGAAGCTTCATGAAGAACAACATCACACATACATTTTGACACGCTCCCCTGAATCATATGAGGATACTGAAAAAGCTACTTATATCGGATATGATGTCAATGCTTCGGAACTGCCTGCTGTAGATGGCGTTGTAAACCTCGCAGGTGAATCATTATTTGGGTATTGGACCAAGCAACGAAAGAAAAACATATTAAACAGCAGGATTGAAACGACTAGAAAGTTGCTTGGTATTATATCACAGTTAAAGAATAAGCCTAATGTTTTGGTGAGTGGCTCTGCGGTCGGTTATTATGGTATGTCTGACGAACTTATTTTCACAGAAAAAACTCATAAATCGAGTGAGGATTTTCTTGGAACAGTAACGAATAAATGGGAAAATACAGCAAAAGAAGCAGAACACATGGGCCTTCGCACAGTGTTAACACGTTTTGGGGTTATCCTTGGAAAAGGAGGAGGTGCTCTTCCTTTAATGGGTTTACCAGTCAAACTTTTTGTCGGCGGCGAAATTGGTGACGGTGAACAATGGGTCTCTTGGGTTCATATTGACGACGTCGTGAATCTTATCATCTTTTGCCTAGAAAATGAAGAAGTATCTGGTCCCGTGAACGTGACCGCTCCCGAACCCAAACGAAACAAGGACTTTATGAAAACATTAGCACAAGTGTTGCATCGTCCTTACTGGTTCACAACACCTACATTTTTAATCCAAACTGCTCTAGGGGAAATGAGCCAATTAATCACCAAAGGCCAATACGTCTGGCCCGCCAAAGCAATCAATGCAAATTACCAATTTATTTATCCTAAATTAAGAGAGACGTTGAAAAGCTTAAACTAGATTAAAAGTTGTTTCTAAGCGAATATGATATTAAGAAATTAAATATGATTTCGGTTCTCTTTATAATTCCATTTCACGAAGGCGAGTATATGGTGTCTATGCGGCTTCATCTCGTTCTATGCGCTCTCGTTTCGAACTATGCGTATCCATCTCAGGCTATGCGCTCTCGTCTCGAACTATGCGTATCCATCTCGGGCTATGCGCTTTCGTTCCGCTCTATGCGGCTTCATCTCGTTCTATGCGCTCGGCCCGCGCTATGCACTGCTCCCAGACCCATGCGCCACCCATAAATGTGTCTGGTACCGATAAAAACTCCTTTATTAAAAAGACAGAAGGATTTTTCAAAAAAATGATTCCCTTTTTAATTAAAACATTGTAGAATATAACTACCAAAGAACAAATAATAGTTTCAGGGAAGGCAAATGGTGCGCCACCAGTTCGACTGGTTCTAGTGGGTTCGATTCCCACCCCGAATTTTGGTTTGTACGTTAACTAAAAATTCGTGGGTGGGTCGAACTCTTTTTTCCTTTATAGCTCTATAGGACCCTCCTACGCAAAAATAAGGAGGGCCTTTTCATGTTAAAAAGACATGATTTAAACGAAACACCAACTTTATTTGAGCTATTATCTCACCCTGAAGTTTATCCCTTTGTTCGTAACAACGCGGATACTTTGGACTCATTTTATTTTATGATGAAGCAAACAATTGAAGCAGAAAATAATGATGAACTTTTTTCAAGAACAATATTGAACGAGTACAGTCAACCGATAGGGATGATTAGTTTATATGACGTTCAAGATAATTATGGTTTTTTGGCAACGTGGATTGGCAAGCCTTATTTTGGAATGGGATATAACAGATTGGCTAAAGAGGAGTTTTTTGATGAGCTATTTTACACTCACAATATTGAAACAATCTTTATGAAAGTACGCACAACAAATCACCGTTCTTATAAAGCTGTCAGGAAATTGCCTTATGCAATCTTAGGAAATAGCATTTACCAAGATATTTATAACAAAGTGAATTTTCTTGCACCAACTTATAATATATTTGCTATTACTAAGAAGCTATATAGTTCTTATAAACAACTAGCGATTCAGCCGGAAACTAATGAGGAAGTCATCTAATCATTTATTTAATATGCCAATCAGCAGGGGGGCTTCTTGTTGATTGGTTTTCTTTATGCACATTTTCATGCTAATATCCACAACAATCTGTTAACAACCTTCAAATCGCCCTGTTAATTTTGTGGATATTTTAATTATATGTGACTAAATTAGCACAACGCTTGTGTATAACCATGTGTATAACGTTCATTACAGCCTCTAAACTTCATCTCTCTTAATATTACCTGAAACTGTGGTAAACTAAGACTGTGTGCTTCCAATAATGCCTTAATTTTAAGCTGAAGTACTGCATAATTGAGAGGAGATATTAAATGCCGTGGATTTATGTTTTGTTCGCAGCAATCGTTGAAGTATTCTGGGTGATCGGTCTGAGATATTCCAGTACACTTTTAGAATGGCTCGGCACAACTGTTGCCATTGTTTTTAGTTTTTACTTTATTATTAAAGCGTGTGAAAGATTGCCATCTGGGACAGTCTATGCAGTTTTTACAGGCTCTGGAGCGGCAGCAATTGTATTGATAGATTTCTTCGTTTTTAACGCAAATTTTTCGACACCACAATTTTTCTTAATAGGCTTGATTATTATCGGAGTCGTTGGAATTAAATTGACGACGGATGAAGAAGTTCCAGAAAGAGAGGCTGGTTAATTTTGTATTGGCTTTTTTTAATCATTGCAAGCTTCGGTGAAATTTTTGGTGTGATGAGCATCAACTTATATATTCAAAAAAAGACGATAGGTCGCCTGGCGTTAGTTGTCGTAACATTTGGTTTCGGCTTTTTATTTCTATCTATGGCTATGCGTGGCATTCCACTAGGAACCGCTTATGCTATTTGGACTGGTTTAGGCGCTGCGGGAGCTGTCTTAATGGGGATCTTCTTTTTCAACGAATCTGCAAGTTGGAAACGAATTGCCTTCTTATTTTGCATTATCGCTGGTGCCGTCGGTTTAAAAATATTAGAATAACATCCAAAGTGAAACCTTTTCCTAAAATCTAACGTATGTAATTTATAGAAAAAGATGAGGTGAACATATGGAAGAAGTTGTAAGCAACATTAACTGGACAGTCATAGCTCCTCTACTCGTCATTCAGTTTATTTTGCTTGTCATTGCCCTAATTGATTGGATTCGGATAAGAGAAACAAATGGTCCAAAATGGCTATGGCTAATTATTATTTTATTTGTAGGCACTCTCGGACCTGTGCTCTATTTTATAATAGGAAGGAAAAATGAGTAATGACCATACTTAAAGTCAATGAAGTTTCCAAAATATATGATAAAAAAGCAGCCATTAAAGATGTTAGTTTTTCATTTGAAAGTGGAAAGTGTATTGCTTTAATTGGTCCGAATGGTGCTGGCAAAACGACCATTTTACGAACTTTAGCCGGTTTATTAAAACCTACGTCAGGAACTATCACATTTCAAGGGCAAAAAGCAAATGACGACATTCGCAAGGTGATTGGTTATCTTCCGCAACACCCTCACTTTCCCGGTTGGATGACTGGAGAGGAATTTCTCATTTTCAGCGGGCAACTCGCATATCTAACTAAAGAGACGGCGAGCGAACGTGCTATCGAATTATTAAATAAAATGGGACTTTTAGATGTTAAAAATAAAACGATTAAAACATATTCTGGAGGTATGAAGCAACGGCTTGGCATCGCTCAAGCGATTATCCACAATCCAAAACTCCTTATGTTGGATGAACCTGTTTCCTCACTGGATCCACTTGGAAGAAGGGAAGTTCTAACCTTAATGGAAGATCTGAAAGAGCAAATGACCATATTATTTTCAACACATATTTTATCAGACGCGGATGAAATAAGTGATGAGCTCCTTCTCTTAAATGAGGGGGAACTTATTGAGGCAGGCACAATAAGTGAATTGAGACAAAAATATCAGACTACAATTATTGAGCTTCAATTCCAAGATAATTTAAAAAAATATCAAGAAAAAGTGAATGTCCTCGCTTCTGTTGTAAACAGTACGATCAAACGTAATACTTTATATGTGAGCGTCACAAACAGCGCCCAGGCGAGAAGAGACATTCTACATGCCGCTTCTGCTAATCAGTGGACTTTAACGAGCTTTTCTATTAATCAAGCTTCACTTGAAGATATGTTTATGAAGGTGGTTAAAACATGACACAATGGTTGACCCTTTTTAGAAAAGAAATGAGTGAATATTGGCGTAATTTAAAATGGATTTGGGTACCTCTAGTCATTATCTTACTGGCCATTATGGACCCAATCACATCGTATTACTTACCGCAAATTATAGAGTTATCTGGAGATTTACCTGAAGGATCAACCTTTGATTTACCAACTCCTTCACCGCCTGAAGCGATTATGATGAGTCTCTCTCAACTGAGTAGTCTAGGCGCCCTAATTCTTATTCTTATTTCGATGGGGTCTATTTCCGGTGAACAACAAACAGGTATTACTGAAATGATCCTTGTTAAACCTGTGTCATTTGCAAATTATGTATTAGCCAAATGGGCAGCTCTTGTATTGCTTATTTGGGTCTCGTTAATTTTAGGTATACTCGCCAGTTGGTACTATACCAATATCTTGTTCGGCTCTTTATCTTTTATCTCATTCATACAAATTGTTTGTTTCTACGGTCTGTGGCTAACACTAGTTGCCACTATATCTATTTTTTATAACACTTTAGTAAAATCGCCTGGTTTTGTAGCATTTCTAACGATTAGTACATTAATGGTAATGAGTATTATTACACAATTATTCGGTAGTCATCTAAAGTGGAGCCCGAATAACTTATCAAACCATATCAACGAGATGCTGATCTTTAATGAAGTGTCTATATCACTTATTGCTACAGCTCTTGTCACGTTATGCTTAATTGTTATTTTACTAATCGGCTCATTCTCTATATTTAAAACAAAGGAACTAGGCAAATAAATATAAAAAAGCGATTTAACAATCCTTTCGTTGCTAAATCGCTTTTTTATTATAGTTTGTTTATATTGAAAGTCATCCGGAACCCCTCTCACTAGAATCTAGCCTGCTTTTTCGAGAATTCCTTCATTTGGACTTTTTTCTGTTTCAATAAAATAATTTTTACCATTAGTTAAAATGATAATATCTCCAAAGACAGCGGTTGAATATATAAGAGTATCTAATTTATTTAAATTCGTAACTACGCGATCGACAGGATGGCCAAATCGATTTCTTTTTTTATAAGTTAGTAAAGCCACTTTCGGATCCACTTTTTTTAAAAATTTCATTGAACTACTCGTTTTTGATCCATGATGAGCGATTTTGATAATATCAGCTTTTAAATTATATTTTTCAACTAATCGTTTTTCTTGCCCTTTTCCTACGTCACCCATAAATAGAAACGCCATATCCTTATAGGTCATTTTTAAAACAATAGATGATTGGTTACTATTTTTCCCTTTTTTATGAGTGTTTAAAACGTTAATAGTCAATTCAGAATCAAGACGTACCTCATCCTTTTCAGTTGCCAAGTTAAATAAAATATCTTGTTTTCTAATTTCATTTAAATAACGTGCATAGGTTCTAGTGTGATGGAGTTTCCCCGAATCAAGGACTTGCTTTACTTCAACTTCTCTCATCACATCGACAAGTCCACCAATATGATCGTAATCCGGATGTGTAGCAATGACTAAATCCAATTTTTTAACTTTTTGCTCCTCTAAATAACTTAAAACTTTCGTACCGTACTCAGGTCTGCCTCCATCAATTAAAATATACTTTTCATTAGGCGTCTCAATCAATATACTATCTCCTTGGCCGACATCAATAATGTGGACTTTCATTTCTTTCGGTAGTTTATCAGCATTAACGGATGATAGTGGCAAAGAGGTAAAGAATAACATTACAAAAATTAGTGCATATCGTAAATATCCCATCGCATCATTAACTTCCTTTATCAATAATCATATTTTATCTTTTCACAAACAGAAGTTTTATATCCCAAATTTCCCGAAGAAAAATACACCAATCTATGTACGCCTCTTAAGCAGGATATAAAAAAGATCAATCCCGAATTATCAGGATTGATCTTTTAATTTATTTATGCTTTTTGGACGGCAATATCATTATCTTCTACTACAATATTGACCTCATCTACATGATCTTGTTCTAAGATTAAATCTGTAAGTTGATCTTCAATTTTATCTTGGATAACACGACGTAATGGTCTTGCACCAAAACGTGGGTCATAGCCTAAATCGACGAGTTGCTCTTTAGCTTCATCGGTAATGTGGAAGGTAATGTCATTTTCTTCAATAGTATCGTGGAGTTCAGTAAGCATAAGATCCACAATTTCTAATAAATGTTCTTTGTTTAGTTCATTGAAGTTAACGATAGAGTCAAATCTGTTAAGAAATTCTGGTTTAAAGTAATTACTTAACATTTCTAGTGTATTCACTGAATCGTGTGCATCTGGGTTGAAGCCTACATTAATTTCTTTGACACCTGTACCAGCATTACTTGTCATAATGATAACAGCATCTTTAAAGCTAACGGACCGACCATGTGAATCTGTCAAATGACCATCTTCCATGATTTGTAGGAATGTGTTTTGTACATCTGGATGTGCTTTTTCAATTTCATCAACTAAGATGATTGAATAAGGATTGTGACGAACACGCTCAGTTAATTGACCTGCTTCTTCGTGGCCAATATATCCTGGAGGTGAACCAATGATTTTAGACACAGAGTGTTTTTCCATATACTCACTCATATCAAGGCGAATTAATGAATCGCGAGAACCAAATAGTTCTTCTGCTAACACTTTGGTCAATTCTGTTTTACCAACACCTGTCGGTCCGACGAATAAGAATGAACCAATCGGTCTTTCTTTCGCTTTAAGTCCTGCACGGCTACGGCGAATAGCTTTAGCTACTTTATCAATCGCTTCTTGTTGACCAATAACTTTTTGACTTAAGTTTTGACCAAGATTTCTCATTTGCTCTTGTTCATCAGCTTGAAGTTTTGTAACAGGGATACCTGTTTTTTCTTCAACAAGTAATTGAATATCAGATACATCTACGTTCAACACTTTTTCCGTATCTTCGCTTTTCTCTAATTGTTTTTGAAGTTGGATTTCTTGATAACGTAAATGTGCTGCGCGTTCATAATCTTCTTGTTCTGCTGCCGCTTCTTTTTCTTTGATTACTTCCTGCAAACGATGATCAATGGAATCAACATCTCTGTCTGAGTTTTTCAAATTGAGGCGTGAACCGACTTCATCCATCAAGTCAATGGCTTTATCTGGTAAGAAACGATCTTGTATATAGCGATTTGAAAGATTGACGAAGGCACGAATGGTTTCATCAGAATAGTTAACATCATGGAATTCTTCGTATCGTTCTTTAATACCTTCTAGGATCAAAATCGCTTCTTCCGGTGTTGGTTCTTTAACTATGATTGGCTGTAAGCGTCGTTCGAGTGCAGCGTCTTTTTCAATTTGACGGTATTCTTTTAATGTTGTGGCACCGATTAATTGTAATTCACCGCGTGCTAAGGCAGGTTTTAAAATATTTCCTGCATCCATTTGTGAACTTTCAGCAGTACCTGCACCTACTAACAAGTGAATTTCATCTACAAATAAGATAACGTCTTCTCTTGTTTTTAGTTCTTCGATTAATTGTTTCATGCGTTCTTCAAATTGTCCGCGAATGCCTGTATTGGCTACTAATGAAGCGACATCAAGTAAATAAACTTCTTTGTTCATTAGTTTCGTTGGTACACTACCTTCGACAATTTTTACTGCAAGACCTTCTGCGATAGCTGTTTTACCGACACCTGGTTCACCGATTAAAACTGGATTATTTTTATTTCGACGATTTAATGTTTCAATTACACGTTTAATTTCATTGTCACGGCCAATAACTGAATCAACTAAACCAGATCTAGCATCATCTGTTATATTTTTACCAAGTTGGTCTAATAGACCATTACCTTTATTTGTCTTTTGTTTTGTTCTTGTTCCGGTTTGACCTTGACCACCTGCTTGGAAAAAGCCATTGGAAAATGCGTCATTGGCGTTTTCACCTGAGAAAAAGTTTTCTGGATTTGCCATTTTTCCTTGAAGTTCTTGAAAGCAATCATTACATAAATGCATCTGCATGCGACGATTATTAATTTGCATTGTCATATTCACAGTTGCATCATTCATTTGGCAATACTGACATTTCATTTTCCATTCCTCCTATATAATAATTCTTTTCATATATTAAAATCACTTGCCAGTCTTACTTTGACTTTGACTATCTTTGACCTTATGACTACATTATACTCTGACCTTCTTTGACTTTCAAGCCTTTTTGCTTATTTTTTTTAAAAAGTTTCTTTTGATGAGAGCTTTGCTTATTGAAGCTGTTTGCCACCCTGCCACGATAAACAATATCCCCTTTGAAAGAATTCATTAAACATAACTTTTGAATTAAAATACTCTTTGACCTTTTATAAAAAACAAAAAATCCTATTAAAGAGGATTTAATTCTTTAATAGGATTCTTTACTAAATTTCTTCTTATATATATAGTCAACTTTCGCATTATGTAATCAACGAATAACCCTTGTGATCATAGCGGTAGGATAAGATACATTGCACCAGTTCACTATTGGATGAACCGCCCCATAATAATATATATTACATTAATCAAAGAGAAACCATAATTATAGCGGAGGAAATACGCTGAGACTCCTGTGGGAGCTGAGGCCTAGATGAGACCCCGCAGAGCGTTAAGCTCGAGGAGGCTCATCAGCCACCCACGGAAAGCGAAGCGTATTTCCATAGCGATGGTTCAACGGTTAACTAAAGTTCTATTTTGAGAAACAGCTCCATTTAAACAAATTGTCAAGAAGATGACTAGAAAAACTATTAGTTTAGTCCCATTCACTATTTAAGCTTATTCTATTGATGCGAAAGTGGAATAAATTGTTATTGTTTTAGATTTTCTTTGTTTCTCAGTTCGATTCGTCTAATTTTTCCTGATGTTGTTTTCGGTAATTCATCGAGGAATTCTATAGCTCTTGGATATTTATATGGTGCTGTGTGTTCTTTGACATGATTTTGTAATTCCTTGATCAACTCATCTTGATCAAGGTTCACATTACTTTTTAGAACAATATACGCTTTGACGATATTCCCACGTACTTCATCGGGGCTTGCTACAACTGCACACTCTTGGACGCTAGGATGTTTAACTAAGGCATCTTCCACTTCAAATGGCCCAATCGTATAACCAGAACTAATAATGATATCATCACTTCTGCCTTCAAACCAGAAATACCCGTCTTCATCCATTGAGGCTTGGTCTCCTGTGACATAGAAATCGCCTCGCTCAGTCATCGTAGTTCTTTCAGGGTCTTTATAATATTCACGGAACAGTGCTGGTGAATTTCTTCTTAATGCAATATCACCAATTTCGCCTGATTCTACTGGATCACCATTTTCGTCAATGATCACAACATCATTTCCAGGAGTAGGTTTACCCATTGATCCCGGTTTAACTTCCATGTCTTTTGTTATGCCGAGTAATAATGTGTTTTCCGTTTGACCATATCCATCTCGGACAGTTAAATTAAAATACTTTCTAAATGTGTCAATTACTTCAACATTTAACGGTTCTCCTGCAGAAACGGCACTATGTAATGCAGGTAATTGATACTCTTCTAAATTATCTTCCTTTGCCATTAAACGATACTCTGTTGGCGTACAACATAACACATTGATTTCTTCGTCTTGAAGGAGTTGCAAATAAGTATCCGCTTTAAATTTACCATTATAAACAAACCCTGTAGCGCCAGATCCTAATACTGATAAGAATGGACTCCATATCCACTTTTGCCAGCCTGGCCCTGCTGTCGCCCAGACCTTATCTCTTTCGCTAATACCGAGCCAATTTTCAGGTGCTGTCTTGAGATGGGCGAATCCCCAGCCATGAGTATGGACAACGCCTTTAGGATTACCTGTCGTCCCAGAGGTGTATGGTAAAAATGCAATATCATCACGCGTTGTATCTACCATTCCTAATTCAGCTGAACTTATCTTTTTTTCCTCATCTAAGAAAATCCAGTCCTCGACCGCTTGACCAACAGAAAATTTTATTAAATCATCATACTGCTGAATACCGTCATATTGATCAACAAAGGGATAATAACTTACAATACCGCTAACTTCTGCATGAGTGATTCGATATTGTAAGTCTTTCGTTTTTAACATTTCAGACGTTGGAACAATAATGATTCCTGTTTTTAAAGCGGCTAAGTATACTTCATACGCTTCGATTAATCGCGGAATCATAACAAGAATTTTATCACCACGTTTTAATCCAGAATCAAGGAAAGCGTTACCAATTCGATTTACGTCTTCTATTAAGTTTGTATAGGTAATTTCCTTTCTCTTTCCTTTGTCATCAAGCCATACAATCGCTTTTCTCTCAGGATCTTTTACATACTTTTCTACTTCCATGGCGATATTGTAGTTTTCTGGAGCAATGAGTTCCTCTCTTTTCACAATTCCACACCCCTCGTATTATTTATTATTCAATTATAACAAAAGTTTAGAAAATTTTAAATGATAATATAAAAACGATTTTATGGTTATTTTTTTTCCATAAAATCGTTTTTATTTCAATATTATTTATAAACCAAAAAAGCCGTCAGATATATTTTTTTTCATAACGAGGTCATCTAAACTTTTAAAATTATAACCTTGTTTCTTTAATTCAATAATGACTTCCTCAAGAGCTTCCGCGTTGTCCGAAGAAACTGCGTGCAAAAGAACAATGGCTCCAGGATGAATTTGATCCATTATTTGATCATAAGCATATTCCCAACCTTTTTGATCCCCTGTATTCCAATCCTTAAAAGCTAGCGACCAAAAGATATGTGTATACCCTAATTCATTGGTCCATTTTAATGTATTTTCACTAAAAATACCACGAGGTGGCCGTAAATATTGAAGTTCTTTTTGGTCGGAAACTTCGGCTACCGCCTCTTCCAAATCTTCGAGCTCCTTCTTAATTTCTGCCTTTTTCATAATCGTAAAATCAGGATGATGGTAAGAATGATTCCCGATAATATGCCCATCATCAACCATTCTCTTTACCAAAGCAGGTTCTTCTTTCACATAATGTCCAGTAACAAAAAAAGTAGCCGGAACCTTTTCTTCTTTTAATACATCTAATACGTCTTCTGTATATCCTTCTTCATACCCATTATCAAATGTCAGATAAATATTTTTATCACCGGAATCATCAGCATAGTAAGCATTGTATTTTTCAAGCATCTCATTATACTTTCCTATATCTGGTATGTCATGATTGTCATTTTTTTTATAGCCCCAACCATATCCACTGGCTGCATGAACTGTGCTAAAGCTCGTTAAACAAAACAACATGGCTAAGACTAAAATAAGTCGTTTCCGCATATATTATCACCCTCTTTATATTACTTTTTCCACAGAAATCTTAATTATACGGAGAGACATTTAGTTATTATACAACTGAATTGTCTGTTAAAAGTTAAGCCTTCTGATATAATAGACATGGATTCAACTAATTAAATAGTATGGACTTATTGGTGACCTTAGAAATAAGGTTTAAAAGAGAAGTTGGTGAAAATCCAACGCGGTCCCGCCACTGTATTGCAGAGTTTTCTCATATAAACCACTGTGTGATTGTTGCATGGGAAGGTGAGTATAACAATGAAGCTAAGCCAGGAGACCTGCCAATAAGGAAAGCATTTATCCTACGGGAGAATAGGAGGGTGTTATTCAGACATATTTTTAACTGTTTTAATTTTGTCTTAATATACTCTAACAGCCTTCTATATTAATGAAGGCTGTTTTTTTAGGAGGAAAGCATGGATAAGATTTTAATAAAAGATACAAAAACGACACAGACACGATTAGTTCTTCCACCCGATACCAATCATTTGGATACCATCTTTGGCGGGAAAATACTTGCCTATATAGATGAAATCGCAGCCCTGACAGCTATGAAACATGCTAAAAGTGCTGTAGTGACAGCATCGATTGATTCAGTTGATTTTCTTTCATCAGCTAAAGTGGGTGATTCACTAACGCTTGAAGCCTACGTTACATACACAGGTACAAGCTCAATGGAAGTATATGTTAAAGTTATTGCTCACGATTTAATTAATCATGAAATCACATTAACAACTGAATCATTCTTAACTATGGTAGCCCTAGATCAAGATGGTAAACCAACGCCAGTTCCAAAAGTATACCCAGAATCTAAGCAAGAAAAAGAGTTTTATTCCACAGCTCCAGAGCGAAAAAGGTTAAGAAAAGAACGGGCAGCAAAGAGACCTAAAAGTTCGCCAATTCTATAAGTGACATGACCAAACAAAGGCTGAAACTAGACGTAGCCAGTTTCAGTAAACATTTATCAATAGAAGCTTTAATGTGATAGTTACTAAACATAAAAATACTGAGGAAATACCTTTTAGGATTTCCTCAGCTAGTTAAGTTCATATATTATATATTTTTAACGCCGTCTAATTCCAATTGTTCGACCTGCTTGTTTAGGTGTTGGCATATCTTTTTGTTTTTCGGCAATGGTTTCTATTTGCTTATAAATACTTTCAGGAAATTCACCTGGCCGGCCTTCTTTCATATCCATTCCCATAAGCATTTGTTCACTTGTAGCGACTAAGTCTCCCTCTCTGTTTCTCATTAAAAAGAATACATGCATCCGTTTTGAATCATGATCTAGTAACTGAAGATCAATATCTAATTTTTCACCTTGATCGGCTTCCGCTAAATAGGATAAATGCGTTTCAAGTGTAAAAATAGAATAAGAATGTTCTTTTCTAAATAACTCATCAATCCCTATCTTAATCATCAACTCTTCAACAGCCAGACTGAATATACGTGCGTATTCTGCATCATTAAGATGGCCGTTATAATCAACCCACTCCTCTTTTACGGTACAATTCATTATTTTCTCTACCATAAATATCACCTTTCATAGTACATACATTTTTCAATTGAAAAATAAATAATATAAAATGAAACTTTTTAATTATAAAGAACCGTTTAAATTAGCTGTTGGCCAATATTTTTGAAGTAGTTCGTCCAATTCAATTAAGAAATCGTCACGACGTTGCTCTAAGTCTGCGATATTATGGCCTTTTGTTTGCTGTTCACAGCCTTCAATTACCTTATTTGATAGCTCTTCTGTTAGCTCCGGTGCTACTAATTTTGTCCATGGTAGTTTTAGTGCAGGGCCAAATTGGCGAAGCATATGGCGCATTCCTTCTTCTCCACCCGCTAAATGAAGAGTCATAAATGGTCCCATAAGCGCCCATCTTAAACCTGGTCCGTAGACAATGGAAGCATCAACTTCTTCGGTCGTTGCAATCCCGTCATTAACAATATGGAGGGCTTCACGCCAAATGGCTTCCATTAGACGATCAGCGACATGTCCTTCAATTTCATTTCTAATCACTAATGGTTTCATTTTTACAGATTCAAATAGTTCTTTAGTACGTTCTATTGTAGTTGGGGCTGTCTTTTCTCCACCGACTAATTCAACAAGTGGAATAAGATAAACAGGATTAAAAGGATGTGCAACTAAGACACGTTCTGGATTTTTACAATCTGCTTGTAAAGTTGTTGGTTTGATGCCAGACGTACTTGATGAAATAATCGCTTCTGGTTTAGCTACAAGATCAATATCACTCAGTATTTTACGCTTTATGTCTTCGCGCTCGGGTACGTTTTCTTGGATAAAATCAGCACTTTCTACAGCTTTATTAAAATCGGACTCAAATATGAAATTATCCATGGAAGCTGATTCAGCAAGACCATATTTCTCAAGTTTTGGCCACGCGATTTTAAGGCCTTCTTTAATTTTCTCTTCCGCTCCAGGGGCTGGATCAAATGCAGTTACATGGTACCCCTGAGAAAGAAAACGAGCAACCCACCCTTTTCCAATCACTCCTGTACCAATGACAGTTATATTTTTAATAGTATGTGTAGAGTTTCTCTCCATGTTGTTCACCTATCCTTTTTCTGTTTAAATATATGAAAAGGAAAGAGGGTGGGACATAATTACCTCAACGGTGTACCTTTTCATTAGCGCCGGTGAATTATCTCTTTAGTATCGATTCTTTACCGAGTTTGAGGTTTTTGTCCTAGCCACATCTTTGTTTTCATTTAATTTTTTTCTACTCAATTAAAAGTTACGATTTAAATTTCTTCAATCCAAGAATTTGACGTGCTTCTTCAGGAGTCGCCAGTTCTGGACCAAGTTCTTGTACCATAGAAACAGCTTTATCTACTAATTGCTCATTTGAAGCAAGAACGCCTTTTTTCAAGTAGAGATTATCTTCAAGCCCGACACGAACATGTCCACCTAGCAACACGGACTGCGCTGCCATTGGAAACTGCATACGACCAATTCCAAAAGCTGACCAGTTTGAATTTTGAGGTAAACGATCACGCATATAAATCATCGTTTCAGCATCAGCTTCAGCTCCCCATGGAAGGCCTAAACATAGTTGGAATAATGGGTCACCTTCTAGGAGACCTTCACTCATGAGCTGATGAGCCATACGGATATAACCTGTATCGAAACATTCAAGTTCTGGCTTTACGCCACTTTCTTTAATTAACTTGGCATGTTCTCTCATCCATTCAGCTGGATTAATATAAACCATGTCACCGAAATTAATGCTTCCGATATCAAGAGTACAGATCTCAGGAAGTAATTCTCCAATAGGTTGGTGCCTTTCTTGAGGAGTTTGCATCCACGTCCCTTTTCCACCTACTGCGGGGTCCTCAGGGCTCGGAATCCAATCTCCACCCCCACCAGCTGTAATGTTTAGTACGACATCGGTTTCAGATTCACGAATACGTTCAACCACTTCACGGTATAATGCTGCATCATGACTGACTCCACCGGTTTTCGGATTTCTGACATGAATATGAGCAATGGCGGCACCAGCTTTTGCTGAATTAATAGCGGCCTCTGCTATTTCTTTTGGAGTAACGGGGACGTGTGAACTCTTCTGTGTCGTTGCTCCTGCTCCAGTAACAGCACTTGTAATAATCACTTTATTTTGCATAATTATTCCTCCTCTAACTTCTTGGGAACATGGTTAAATATTTCCCCTGATTCAAAGAAATCAATTAGACGACTAATCCAATCGTAATAATCAAGCCATACTTTTGTTTCCCCAAGCAATTCATTAATTTCCTCTTCTAATTCCTTATTTGGTAAATCCTTTTCTTGAAGGGAAATTAACTTTCGGCTTAATTTTTGTTCAAAGACTCGACTTTTGTTTATTGCTCTGCGCCAATTCGATGTAAACAGAGAAATAAATGTTTGATAATAATCATCTTCTACGTTTATCAAATCTTTCCGAACACCTTTTTTAAATACCTTTTCAGCAATATTAAGCTCAATCATTTCACGAACAACTTGACTCATTCGCATCTTAGTCATTCCTGTAGCTTCTGAAAGTTCATCTAAAGTCATCGGTTCACGATTCATATAAATAATGCCTAACACTCTTCCGACCGTTTCAGTGACACCAAAAGTATGCATATTATCTGCAATTTTATCTACAAACTGGACTCTTGCATCCTCGATTTCTTGAGATAAATTATTCATGCGCATATCTCCTTACTAACCGCCTTTTGATTTGCGTAGCCAACTATATCACAAATAATAATAAAACGAAAAATTGCTTTCACCCATTATACAAGAGAAAAACAGCGAAATTGTAAGAAAAACCTTTGCTAAAATACATAAAATATTTATTTTACACATTTTATAATAAATGAGCGTTAATTTGCCGGTTTATATTTTGCTCTAACTCTTTTACAATATTTTCTGTGTCACTTCAAGTAGTTATTCGAAATTAGATGCCTATCAGTCTGGTCATATTCAATTGATTATCTCCGTTTAGGTTTTAAGGATTTTTTACATTCCTTTGATTTATGAATTAGCAGAGAGTACTCTTACGCTTTTTCGGTTTGCTTCTAGACATTATTCAGTCATCGGGCAGAGTGCTCTTTTTTTTATGGGATTAATTGTTAGCTAGAGATGAATATGGAATTGATAATAAAGAGGAGGTGCTTTGTTTTGCTAAAATTTAATCACGTTACAAAAATATATGAAGGCGGAACAAAAGCAGTAAATGATTTAGATTTGCATATTAAAAAAGGGGAATTCGTTGTATTTATCGGTCCGAGCGGATGTGGTAAAACAACAACGATGAAAATGGTTAATCGTCTACATGACGTTACTGAAGGAAAAATTTATGTTGAGGGAGAAGATATCTATGATAAAGATGTCGTTGAGTTACGTCGTTCAATTGGCTACGTTATTCAACAAATTGGATTGTTTCCTCATATGACTATAGCCGAAAACATTGCTCTTGTCCCTAAATTATTAGGCTGGCCGACAGATAAACGATTCGAACGGGCGGAAGAATTATTGCAGTTAGTACAAATGGGACCTGAGTACTTAAATCGATATCCCGATGAACTAAGTGGCGGACAGCAACAGCGTATCGGTGTACTGCGTGCCTTGGCCGCAGATCCACCACTGATTTTAATGGATGAGCCATTTGGTGCCCTCGATCCGATTACAAAAGATAGTTTACAAGACGAGTTTAAGCAACTTCAACAAGATTTAGGTAAGACAATTGTGTTTGTCACGCACGATATGGATGAGGCGATTAAATTAGCCGACCGGATTGTTATCATGCGTGCAGGCGAAATTGTCCAAGTGGATACACCTGATGAAATATTACGTAACCCTGCGAACGAATTTGTTCAA
>Ga0209487_1001684_pt1 | contig 18504 bp, 14 predicted proteins | sample Poulit2012_FD_187524 | JGI IMG/M metagenome (GOLD analysis project Ga0209487, IMG submission 187524) | Agricultural soil microbial communities from Georgia to study Nitrogen management - Poultry litter 2012 (SPAdes) (version 2) | ecosystem: Environmental > Terrestrial > Soil > Agricultural land...
TACCCATGAAGCGGGGATGCCCCATTTCTCACGGATGGCCTCGTCGGCAAAGGGTATATAGTGCTGCAAGCTGGCGCCGATGTTGGCATTGGCTAGGGCCGTCCAAACTGCAAACTGTGCCATTCCGCTGGCGTGCTCAGACCAAATGGGAAAGTGCTCAGCGTACAGGGCAAAGCGTTCTTGTAGATCTTTGACTACTTCGAGGTCTTCGAAAAACAAGATGGTGCCTACGCCCACGGCAAAACTGCGCAGCTTTTCCTCAGTAGCAGGAAATTGTTCTGCTGGGGCAATTTCGCGTAGGTGGTCGGTAATTAATTGCCAAAAGTCATCGTTTTCCTGACCAAAAAGTATTACGGCCCGTGAGCTTTGAGAGTGAAAAGCCGATGGCGTATGACGCATGGTCTCGGTCACTAGGGTTTGAATTTCAGCTGGGCTTTGTTCTACGTTTTTTCCTAAAGCGTATTGACTACGACGTTTTTTTAGTGCGTTAAGAAAGTTTTTCTTCATGATTGAATACCTATTTTTAGCAATAATTTAGAAACAATTAAACAATTAAACAATTAAACAATTAAACAATTAAACAATTAAACAATTAAACAATTAAACAATTAAACAATTAGGCAGCTAAGCTACTAAACAATTAATAATTAGGTGACTAAGCAACCAAACTACTAAACAATTAAGAAATTAAGCAATTAATTAGCCAAGCAACTAAGCAACTAAGTAACTGAGCAGTTAAGCAGCCAAGTAATTAATTCAGAAACTCATTAAATTTTAAGTAGTTAAACCATAAATAAGAGGCAAAAACCAAAGACAAAACTATGCAAAAAGTATTGAAAGTGTATTGTGTCTTTTTTGCCTCCTGTTACCTCAAGATGGCTGCACCAACTATCAGCAGTCTGTAGCTTACTTGTGGCTTGCAGCTGGTAATTTGCAGCGCTGAGGTGTTTATAGCGCTGGGCTGTCGACGAGGACAAATTCTGCGTCGCTGCTGGCCTCGATGGTGATGGTTTTTTCGTCGCTAATAGCGGCTCCGTCTCGGGTATCGATAGCAACGCCATTAATTTTGACCGCGCCTTTAGCTGGGACTAAATAACCAAAACGCGCTGGGTTTTCAAACTCATAGGTGAGGCTTTCACCTTGCTTTAGACTGGCGCCGAGCACACGTGATGGGGTGCGAATGGGCAGGGCCTCGGTGTCTTCTTCGTACCCGCTGGCCAAGACCACGAGCTGCCCCGAACGCTCGTCTTTGGGAAAGCGACGGGTGCCCCAAGAGGGGGGTTGGTTGCGCTGAGCAGGCAAGATCCAAATTTGAAAAAGCTTGGTTTCCACATTTTCGTGATTGTATTCAGAGTGGATAATGCCAGTGCCGGCGCTCATCACCTGTACGTCACCAGCCTCGGTGCGGCCGCTATTGCCAAGGCTATCGGTATGACTGATGGCCCCGCTTTGTACATAGGTGATGATTTCCATATTGTCATGAGGGTGGGGGTCAAAGCCTTGTTGGGGCTGGATGATGTCATCGTTCCAGACGCGCAGGGTGCCCCAATGATCGCGGTTGGGTTGGCGATAGCGACCAAAGGAAAAATGGTGGCGGGCGTGAAGCCAATCGATCTGGGTTTCCCCAAGCTGTTCAAAAGGGCGACGCTCTATCATGGTATACACTCCGAATTAGTTGGCTAGGTTGTTTTCAGTGTAAAGTTTGGCTGCAGCCTTGAGAAGATAAAAAATGGAATAACACCCTTTCCAAAATGGAGTGTGTGATGAAAAGACTACCTGATTTTGAGGCGTGGGCGATTTTTGCGACCGTGGCCGATGAGGGCTCATTTGCACGGGCTGCCGAGCGTTTGGGGCTGTCTCAGGCAACGGTTTCTAAGGCTATTGCTCGACTTGAAGAGCAAAGTAAGAGCATGCTTTTTCACCGTACCTCGCGGCAAATGAGCTTAACTAATACCGGGCAGGCAGTGCTCGAGCAGGCGCAGGCTTTACTCGAGCAAGGCAAAGAGATTGAGGCTGAGATTGCCGAGCAGGTAGAGCAGTTGTCGGGGGTGATCCGTATCTCGGCACCGATGTCGTTTGGGGTTTCGAGTTTGGCGCCGGTGTTGCCCGCATTTATGCAGGCGCACCCTGCGGTCGAGTTGAATATTCATTTTGATGACCGTTTTGTTGATATTGTTGCTGAGCGTTTTGACCTTGCTTTGCGGATAACCAAGCTCGAAGACTCTAGCTTGTTGGCCCGACATTGCTGCAATATTCGTACGCAGTTGGTGGCTGCGCCAGAGTATATCGCCCAATACGGCATGCCCAAGCACCCCAAAGATTTAATCAACCATCGTATTTTGCTATATGTGTACCATCGGCACGGGATGCAGTGGTATTTCAACCATGCTCAAAAGGGGCAATATGTGCAGTCTTTGCCCGAGCCGGTGATGCGTGTGAATAATGCTAATGGTATGTTGCCGGCTTTGCGCGCGGGCTTAGGCTTGTCGATGTTGCCCGAGTTTTTGGCTGCTGATGATTTGCGTACGGGGGCATTGCAGCCTTTGATGCCCGATTGGCAAATTGAACATACGGGTTTGTATATTGTCACCCCGCCTGGGCGCCGTCGACCTGCCCGCGTCAATGCCTTGATTGAGTATTTGCTTGAGACTTTGCGCAAACAACCATGGTGAGCGCGTGTTGCAATACAGCCGTTGCAATGCAGCCCCATGGCTAGGTGTTATATAACGGTATTTAGGCACTAAAGGTGGTTACAACTTTGGTATAAAGTCGCGATTTTATGTGGTAGGCCTTTACGGTTATTGGCAGCTTATTAAATAATCGCGGCGTATCCTCACCTGAACGAGCCAAAGGCTAAATTAGGTGAAAGGAGAAGAACAATAAAACTCCGTAGATACTAAACAGATAATTGCTGAATAAGTTTATTAGCGGCTTTTTTGGGCGCTCTATATAGCTAAGTCATGAGCAGTATTGAACATTCTTGTCAGCGTTTTTTATGAATATCGCCCATAACAGGTGTATCATAAGGGTTAATGATTACGGAGGACACCTATGACACACCCTAATAGTTTCAATGCTCGTAGCGAGCTCGCCGTTGGCGATAAAAGCTACGAGATTTTCAAACTTGATGCGCTGCACGATGCTCAGCACGATGTGCACTCTTTGCCTTATGGGCTAAAGATTTTATTAGAAAATCTGCTGCGCACCGAGGATGGCACGAATGTCACGGCTGACGATATCCGCTATCTAGCTAGTTGGGAGCCCCGCACGCTAGATAATCACGAGATTGCTTTCAGCCCCGCACGGGTTTTGCTACAAGACTTTACTGGTGTGCCCGCGGTGGTTGACCTAGCCGCTATGCGCGAGGCCATGACAGCGTTGGGGGGCGACCCACAGCGTATTAACCCGCTGGTGCCATCCGAGTTGGTGATTGACCACTCAGTGATTGTCGAGGATTTTGCCCACAACGAATCCTTTATGCGTAATGTCGAAATTGAATATCGCCGCAACATCGAGCGGTACGAGTTTCTACGTTGGGGTCAAGATGCCTTTGATAATTTCAAGGTTGTACCCCCCGATACGGGTATTGTGCACCAGGTCAACCTCGAGTATTTGTCACGGGTTATTTTTACCCATGACAGCAATGGGCAGTTACAAGCCTACCCGGATACGTGTGTAGGTACTGACTCACACACCCCCATGGTGAATGGTTTGGGTGTATTGGCTTGGGGCGTTGGTGGTATTGAGGCCGAGGCCGCTATGTTGGGCCAGCCTGTATCGATGCTGGTGCCGCGTGTAGTAGGTTTTAAACTGACGGGCAAGTTATCTGATGGGGTGACCGCAACTGACCTTGTATTGACCATTACCGAAAAAATGCGCAAGCACGGTGTGGTGGGCAAGTTTGTCGAGTTTTATGGCCCTGGGGTAAGCGAGGTGCCATTGGCCAACCGCGCCACCATCGGTAACATGAGCCCCGAGTACGGTTCGACTGTGTCGATGTTCCCCATCGATGACGAGACCTTACGCTACATGCGCCTGACAGGCCGTAGTGATGAGCAGATCGATCTTGTCGAGGCCTATGCCAAGGCCCAAGGCCTATGGCACGACCCGCAGCACGAGCCCCGCTATTCTGAGTATTTAGAGCTTGATCTGTCTTCTGTGGTCCCCTCTATTGCTGGGCCCAAGCGCCCTCAAGATCGGGTGGCCCTAAGCTCGGCCCGTTCGGCTTTCCGCAAAGAGTTGGCGCGTATGCAGGGCGCCGATCGCAGTGGGGCCCGTGATGCAGCTTTGGATCAAAGCTTTCCAGCCTCTGATGTGCCATCTTCTACTGCACCCAAGCTGCAATCAGCTAATATCCCCACAACCTTTGCTGATGGCAGCCAGGCCAATCTAGACCATGGTTTGGTTGCGATTGCCGCTATTACCTCGTGTACAAACACCTCTAACCCCAGTGTGATGCTGGCTGCTGCTCTATTAGCTAAAAAGGCAGTTGAGCTTGGGCTCGAGCGCAAGCCTTGGGTGAAAACCAGTCTGGCACCGGGCTCACGCGTGGTGACTGACTACTACGAAAAGGCCGATCTCACCAAGTACCTAGATGCCTTGGGCTTTAATTTGGTGGGCTATGGCTGTACCACTTGTATTGGTAACTCGGGGCCTTTGGTGCCTGAGGTCAGCCAAGCCGTGCGCGATCATGACCTAACTGCGGTGTCGGTGTTATCGGGTAACCGCAACTTTGAGGGGCGTATTCACCCCGAGGTCAAGATGAATTATCTGATGTCGCCGCCATTGGTCGTGGCCTATGCTTTGGCTGGTACGATGAATATCAACCTGCTCAAAGACCCCTTGGGCAACGACCAAGACGGCAACCCGGTTTATCTCAAAGATATCTGGCCGAGCACCGATGAGATCGAGGCCGTGCGCCAGCAAACCATTGATGCCGAGATGTATACCGAGGGCTATTCCAATGTATACAAGGGTGATGACCGTTGGCGCGACTTGCCCACCCCCGAGAGCCTTGAGTTTGAGTGGGATCCCGACTCTACCTATGTGCGTAACCCGCCTTATTTTGAGGGTATGCCACGTGAGCCCGAGCCGGTTGTCAATATCGAGGGGGCACGTGTATTAGCCAAGTTGGGTGATTCGGTTACGACTGACCATATCAGCCCGGCTGGCGCGATTGTGCCCAATACTCCGGCAGCCAATTATTTGGTTGAGCACGGGGTTAAGCCCATTGATTTCAACTCTTATGGCTCGCGCCGGGGTAACCACGAGGTCATGATTCGCGGTACATTTGCCAACGTACGCTTGCGCAACCAGCTTGCGCCAGGCACAGAGGGCGGGTACACACGTGACTTTACCCAAGACGAGGGCCCTGTAAGCACCATCTACGATGCCTCGCGCAACTATATCAAAGAGGGTATCCCTTTGATTGTTTTAGCAGGGGCTGAGTATGGTTCGGGCTCATCACGTGACTGGGCCGCCAAGGGTACCTTGTTGCTTGGGGTGCGCGCTGTGATTGCGACCTCGTACGAGCGTATTCACCGCTCTAACCTGATCGGTATGGGGGTCTTGCCTTTGCAGTTCCCCGAGGGTGAATCCGCCGATAGCCTTGGGTTGCAGGGTGATGAGTACTTTAGTATCGAGGGCATTACCGAGTTTAACGAGGGCAAAATCCCCGAGACTGTGCGCGTCACAGCGGGCGATGTCAGTTTTGATGCAGTAGTGCGTATCGATACGCCTACCGAGGCTGACTACTATCGCCACGGCGGGATCATGCAGTATGTGATTCGCAATTTGCTCTAATGCTATCCCAAGATTTGTTTATCGTTTTTCATAGCCATATAGATGGCTTGTAAAATAGGGCGAGGGTTTCCTCGCTCTATTTGTTTTTGGGTTTGTGTAGATCACTAGAGAATAATAATTAGCAGTTTAATTAAATGCACATACCTGTTTGTATAACAAAGCTGTCTGTACAATAAAAAAGTAAACTTTACCTAGTCGCTAGACGCCAGCGAGTAGTAAATCGGAAACGGTTTTTTGGGTACCTATTTACTGACACTGCAAGTATATCGAAATTAGTATCAAGATAATGGCGAGTAATGTGTAGGCCGGGTGTACCGTCATCTACCTCGAGTTTTTTTGCATCAGTACCATTTATTATCATTGGCTCAATTTCTTGAACACACTCTACTACTTGTGTATTGAAATGCTCTTCAATTAGTCGGTATACAGAGGTTTGCTTTTCACCAATTAGGTCTTGTATAGATGAAAAGCGCAGCTGAACATAAATTTGTGTTAATGAAACTATTTCTAAGGATTTTTTTAGTATTCTGCGCGCATTGATTTTGATCCACCTTTGGCCAAGCGGGCATTTTAGAAGCTCAGTTAAGTCAGATGTGGTGATGATTTCTTGTGTGTCAGAAATACTTAGTGTCGTCACATCTAGATGCTGCAGCAGCTCGTCTAAAGAACTAAGCGTTGCGGTATAGCGTGCTGATGTGGTCTGCGCAGTGACGATTGTCCCAATGCCTTGCCTGCGAGACACTAGGCCCTGATTGCTGAGTATACCTACCGCTTTCCTTACAGTGTGCCGACTGGCGCCAAACATGATGGCGAGCTCATTTTCTGGTGGTATTGTTGAGCCAACTTTGTATACACCGCTAGAAATACGTTCTATGAGAACCTGAGCGATCTCAACGTAAAGAGGCCTTTTAGACCTTTTGTTTATAGAGGTGATGGCGCTATTGTTTTGGTTAGAATTCATAGAAAAGGAGTAATATTACTAGGTGGGCAAATGTCAACAAAACCGCCTGAGGTTGATAAATAATCATGCCGTAGTTGAACCATCAGCAGCCCACAGTTTAGTTTGATCTTAGCGCAATTATAAGCTAGAACCTCCTTGCTCTATAACTTTTATAATTGTAGCGGCCCAACGGGCGTGGTTAAACGCCCTTTGGGTCGTTTTATTTCTTTATTACATGTCAAAAATGTTACATGCCAAAAAGCTCTGCTTTTTTAAGCACATTAGAAACAAGCCGCACTGAGGCAACGTCTACCATAGTACCATCTACCTCTACAGCACCGACACCTTTTGATTGTGCTTCTTTATAAGCAGCAGAAATTTTCCTCGCTTGCTCTACTTCTTGTTGGCTGGGAGAAAACTCTTCTATAGCTATATCAATTTGGTTGGGGTGAAGTGCCCATTTACCATCAAAACCAAGTATAGCGCCAGTACGGCATTCATCACGGTAAAGCTCTAGGTTTCTGATATCTGCAAACGGACCATCAATAGCTTGTATATTAGCTGCTCGCGCGGCAGCGACAAGTTTGAACCGAGCATAATGCCAAATGTCTCCAGGATATCCAGAGGAGCCGGTAACAGCCTTTGGCGTGATACCTTGTGCGGCTGAATAGTCCCCAACCCCAAGTATAGCAGCCTCTAGTCGTGGACTTGCTTTACATAGTGCTTCGACATTGATCAAGCCTTCTATTTCTTCGATCAAGATTTCTATGCCTATGGCGTTTTCAACTAGCCCGTGCTTTCGTTCTAGCATGGTTATTAAACGGTCTAGAAACTGTATTTGTTCAGGAGCAATCACTTTGGGGAGCATAATAGCATCAAGGTTTTTCCCTGCTAGCCGAATTATTTCGGTAATGTCTTCGTATGCATAGGGTGAATCTAGGTCATTGATACGTACGCAACGTGTTTTGTTCCCCCAATCTAAGGACATCAATGCATCGGCAATCATAGATCTTGCTTTAGCCTTCATATTTGGTGCGACTGCGTCCTCTAGATCGAGGAAGACCTGATCTGCATTGCTTTCTGATGCTCGTTGAAGCATGCGTTCATTGCTTCCGGGGACGGCGAGTTCTGCTCTTCTTGCTCGAGCGGGACGGTTGTTAGTAGTAAATGTAAAGGTCATGTGTACTCCATTTAGAAAATAGGTATAAAGAATTATTCAGACAAATTAAATTTTTTTAATACTCCACTTGTATGCTCTCCAAGCATTGGGGCGCGGGCCCTAATCTTGCCAGGTGTTCTGGAGAGCTTCATTGGGATACCAGCTATCGTTACTGGTCGTTCAATGGTTTCTAATGTCAATTTATGAAGCATGCCACGCGCATTAAAATGCTCGTCTGCGAAGATCTCTTTTGCATCAAGTATTGGGCCAAAAGGGATGACACCACCAAAGAGACTGAGAAGTTCTTCTTTTGTATAGTTTTGCGTGACAGTTTCAAGGTTATTGTTTAAGGCGTCTCTGTTTTTGGCCCTCAAGGTGTTGCTGCTAAAGCGTATATCAGCAATCCATTCAGGCTTATTTAGCTTGTGGCAAAGGGTGGCCCAGAATTTATCAGATGGGCATGCAATAGTGACAAAACCGTCTTTGGTAGGAAAGATCCCAAATGGGGCAAAGTTTGGATGATGCCGACCTTCAGGACTAGGGATTTCACCAGAGTAAGAGTACTGATAAATAATACGTTCACAGAGTGCCAGCAACGTATCACTCATGGAAATATCAACGTATTGGCCTTTACCAGAGTTTTTTGCATTAAGAACTGCAGAAACAATTCCAAATGCAGCCATCATCCCTGGAACAATATCACCAATACCTGGACCAATTTTTATGGGCCCATTTTCCGTTCCTGTAATCCCCATAAGGCCGCTCATGGCTTGAGCTACCACATCATATGCAGGCCAGTTTTGATAGGGTGATGGCCCAAGCTTACTATCGCCAAACCCTCTAATTGAGGCGTAGACAAGCTTTGGGTTTAATTCTGACAAGGTAGTAAAACCTACACCTAGGCGTTCCATCACACCCTCTCGAAAGTTTTCTACGACCACATCGGCTTTGGCAGCCATTTTCTTAAAATAATTGATGTCCTCCTTTTTTTTAAGATCTAGAACGATGCTGTACTTGTTTCTGTTGATGCTTTGGAAGTATCCACCAAACTGTTCTTCTTCATCTTCGGGTAGAAATGGGCCAAAGGTACGGGCAACATCGCCAGTGGGTGGCTCAATTTTGATTACCTCAGCACCATGGTCTGCAAGTAATTGTGTACAAAATGGACCAGCTAGCATTTGGGTCAAATCTAGGACAACCAGCCCTTCTAATGCCCCAAAGTTAGAGTTCATCATCAATTTCTCCAATGCTTGGCGCGTTTGATAAGTACTTTTCTTTGGCAGCTAAAGACTACTTTGTCGTTTTGGTTGATCCCCCAGTGTTTAAAAGTAACGATTCCAGCATCTTTGTTATCTGGGCAATCTTCTTTTTCAATTACTTGGGTTAAAGCATAAAGTGTGTCACCGTGAAATACGGGTACCTTTAAACGCATGGCGGTGAATTCTAGCTCGGCCAATGCATTTTCAGCGGTGTCTTGGGCGGTTAAGCCAACTACAAGCGATGCAGTAACGCCGCCAAAAGTAACCCTTTGACCAAAATCTAGACTTTCCATAAAGTGTTCGTTGAAATGGGCTTGTGCGGAATTCATCGTTAAGTTGGTGAGCAAAACGTTATCCATTTCTGTTACAGTTTTGCCTCTCATATGTCGAATTGTCTGCCCGACTTCAAAATCTTCGAAATAATTGTCTTTACTAGTTAGAGTGTGAACTTTCATTTTTGCTTTCCCAGTAAGTTGTCAGCGATGATACGTTGCTGTATTTCAGAGGTTCCCTCAAAAATTTTGGTTAATCGCGCATCGCGCCAGTGGCGTTCAACAGGGTAGTGGTGCGTATAGCCAGCCCCACCATGTATCTGTAATGCGGTGCTAGTAACGAATTCTGAGACTTCACTTGCGTATAGCTTGACCATTGCTGCCTCTTTATCGCATCTTTGGCCTGTATCAATTTGGTTACAGACAAAGTACATTAGCTGTCGGGCAGCCTCTATTTTGGTTGCCATAGTGGCTATTTGAAATCTTATCGCTTGGAAGTTAGAGATAGGTGCTCCGAACTGCTCTCTTTCTTCGGCAAATTTAATAGCGCCGTCTAAGGCTGCTTGGGCAAGGCCAATAGAGCGTGCGGCGGTATGTGCGCGGGCAGTTTCAAGCCCTTGGGTTATTAGATAAAAGGCACGCCCTTCTTCACCAATGAGGTTTTCTTCAGGAACAAAAACATTATCAAAGCTCAGTTCCCAAGTTTTCCAACCAAAATATCCTATTTTGGGTATAGGCGAGCCATAGACACTTTCAGGTAATTCATCGCGGTTCTTTTTGATTAAAAAAGCAGATAATCCACGGTGTTTTTTATTTGGTTCATCTGGCTCAGAAGTGCGTGCGATGACAACGATATAGTCTGCGCCATCAGCAAAAGTGCACCAATATTTGTTGCCGCTTATACGCCAACCTCCGTTGACTTTGGTTGCGCGGGTACTGATGTTAGATATGTCAGAACCCGCATTTGGCTCAGACATGGCAAAAGCGCCTAGAAATTCACCCGTAGCCATTTTGGGTAGATATTTTTCTTTTTGTTTGGTAGTTAGTCCTCCAAGAAACATTAGGCCAACATGCCTAATGATGCTTCCAACACTCATCCACGCTCGTGAAAGCTCTTCGGTAATCAGACAGTATTCAAAGCAGCCTAACCCTAAACCACCGTACTCCTCTGGAATTAAGATGCCAAAATAACCCATATCAGCAAGTTGGTTTCTTAACGTTAGGGGGATATCTTTTTGTAATGGGTCGTATTCATTGGCAATAGGCAGCACGATTTCGTTAGAAAATTTGCGCGCGCTTTCTTGGATGAGTCTTCTTTCGTCGGTGATATAGCTCATACGTCTCTCCGTAACACCATATTGGTGCGCTCAAAATTTACAACTACTTCATTCTTTTCATCGAGTCCTAGTGTTTTCCATGTGACAATTCCAAACTGTTCTCTAGATGACAGTCGCATAGAGACAACTTCACTGCGTGCTCTGAGTGTTTCACCAACATAAACATCACGCTTGAAATGTAGGTTTTCAACGCCTAAAAAAGCTCCTCCTTTTTCTGACAAATCCTCTACGGAAAGTCCAAAAACAATAGAAAAAACAAGATAAGGATTTACAACAATCCCTTTTTTGTGGTGTGCTTGCGCATATTCATCATTAAAGTAGATAGGGTTGAAATGCAAAGTGATGGTTGAGAATACAGAGTTATCTGAGGCTGTGATTGTTCGTCCCCAGTGGTGATCAAACTTTTTCCCAACCTCAAAGTCTTCGTAATAACTTCCACGCTCCTTTGGCTGGGTGGCGTGAAAGGTTTGCAGAGCCATCTCATCAGATGCGATGATTTTTTGGGTCATGTCTTTCCTTTTTTCTCTAAGTAAGAAACAAGATGGTCAAACAGCTATTCTTTTAACATACGGATGTGCGTACATTTGATTGCATTATAGGTCCTCTTCTGTGGTAATTGCAATATTATCCACCATATTCAGTATTTATTAGGGGGTTGCTTTTTGTTTATTTAGGTTGTATGGTTGTGCATATGTACGTACATCCACTGGATTTAAGCTTCTAATGTCGAGGCTTAAGCTGATCGCATCATAAATTAATAGCAGGATAATTTGAGCACCTATGCCGGGTGTTCTTAGGGCTTTATTAGAGGGTTTTTAGGAGACTTAAATGAGTATTGCTGCTCGGTTTATTCAGTTTTTTTTCTTGGCACTTTGTTTTGTATTTGGTATGAACACTGGCGCTTATGCCAGTGATTACCCTGATCGTTCTGTTCGGTTAGTGGTCCCTTATCCGCCTGGAGCCTCTACCGATTTGGCCGCTCGACTAATTGCTGAACATGTCTCTAAGAGTTTGGGGCAAGCGGTTGTGGTAGAGAATCGTCCTGGTGCAAGCGGGAGTATTGGTACGCAGTACGTAGCACGTCAGCCTGCAGATGGTTATGTGTTTATGCTGGGTACCGACCCTACGCATGGTACTAATACCTATTTAATTCCCGACCAAAACTTTGATCCTATTGAGGATTTCAGCCCTTTAGGCTTGCTCGCTTTGAATCCAATTTTACTCACATTAAATTCAGAGGTGCCTGCAGACACCATTGAAGAATATCTTGAACTCGTCAAGGCTGATAAGCTTTCCGGGGCCTATGGCTCTTCTGGTTTGGGTTCACCTCATCATTTAGCAGGTGAGTTATTAAAAGAATACTCAGATGCACCATTGATTCATGTCCCCTATCGTGGAGGAGGGCCATCTGTTAATGATCTTTTAAATAACCAAATACCAGCGGCTTTCGCCAGTGTTATTACTGTTTTACCTCATATTCAATCAGGGAAATTAAAGGCTATAGGGGTTACCGATGCCGATCGCTACCTTGACCTACCCGATGTGCCTGCTATTGGCGAGGTATTTGAGGGTTTTGATGTGCCATCTTGGTTAGCTTTTTTCGCACCCAAAGGTTTGCCTGGGGAAGTGGAGCAGACCCTAGTTGGTGCTGTTCAAGCCGCCATTAATGATGCAGAGATAAAAGAAAAGCTTATTGCATCGGGTTTGGTGGTTCCTGAAGATACAAGTCCTCAAGCTCTAGCAGAGCTGCAACGAGAGGATTTAGAAATCAAAAAGCAGATTATTTTAGACTCAGGAATAGCTGCAGAATAATATGAAGCCAAAATCTTATTTAAGCGCTGCTGCTGCCAGCGGCGCCATTGCCAAGGGGCGCCTTAGTGCGGTTGACTATATCTCTGGCTTTATTGATTGCATTAAAAAACATAACCCAACAGTTTGTGCATTGTCGTATTGGTCTGAGAGCAAGGTGCTTGAGCAGTCCTTGGCTATTGATAGTGGTTTTAAAACAGGCGCTTTGCTTGGCGTGCCAATTGCGGTGAAAGACAACATCGACGTCAGTGGTTTGCCAACGGGTTTTGGTGCAGATAAGAGTTTTCACGAACACCCCTCAACAGACGCAAATTGTGTGGGGCTGTTGAAAGATGCGGGTGCAATAATTGTGGGTAAAGCAGAAACCGCAGAGTTTGCTTTCTTGACTCCGCCACCCACACGAAACCCACATAACCTAGCACATACACCAGGCGGCTCTTCTAGTGGCTCTGCTGCCGGTGTAGCAGCTGGTATGTTTCCTTTAGCTTTGGGTACACAAACAGGCGGTTCAACAATCCGTCCGGCTTCTTTTTGTGGGGTTTTTGGTTTTAAGCCAACCTTTGGACTGGTGAGTAGAGCAGGGATTAAACCTTTTTCAGAAAGTTTCGATACGGTAGGCTGGTTTGGGCGGCATATTGAGGATATTGCGTTGCTGTTTTCAGTTTTGGCGCCGTGCTCTCACGACATTGAGGGCATAAATGAAAGAGGCGCTCCTAGTGCATCTTTAAGATTAGCGTTCTGTCCGACTCCTTATTGGTCAAAAGTTGAGCCTGCTTTACAAAACAAAATTAAAAATGTGGCCCGCAATCTTGATGCTACGCAAATAGAATTACCGTTCGATATGCATCAAGTCAGTGCTGACTTGATGTATTTGATCAGTATAGAAATGTCTCGATCTTTACGGGTAGCTTATCGCCTTAATGCTGATGCACTTAGTTCTAGCTTGCGCAAATTAATAAAAGACAATCTCTGCGTTGATTATAAAAAAGAATTGCAAGCTAGGGTTCGTTTAGAGCGCAGTCGACAACAGTTAGATGTTCTTTTCGAAAAGTATGATGCGCTGATTACACCCGCAACAACTGGTGCTGCTCCACCTACACTCGAGCATACAGGAGACTATGTTTTTAATGTCGCTTGGACTGCTTTGCATGTGCCCTGTTTATCTATTCCCATAGGAAAAAATGATGCCAATATGCCGTTAGGCCTGCAATTGGTCGGGCCTCGCTATGGTGATAAAAGATTTTTATCTTTGGCTCATAGTGTTTGCGCTCATTTAAATATCTGAATGTGATGCTCTTTATTTTGCATAAATTTTCAAGTGCTTTTCTTTTTCATGACCACCATAAAAAAGCATCGTAGGTCGTGAAATCATTTAATTTTGAGGAGACAGCTGTGAGATTAATAGGATTTTTGTTATCTGTTTTTTTTCTTTCTTTAAGTAGTATTACTGTAGTTTTTGCTAATGACTACCCCAATAAACCAATAAAAATAATTGATCCTTATCCACCAGGTGGGTCAACGGATATTGCTGCAAGACTGGTTGCTGAGAGTATTTCTAATCAGCTAGGGCAGACAGTGATTGTTGAGAATAAACCAGGTGCCAGCGGAAGTATTGGCACCCAGTATGTGGCACGCCAGGCTGCGGATGGTTATACCTTTATGATCGGAACGGATCCGACCCATGGCACAAATAAGCTTTTAATACCCGATCAAAGATTTGACCCATTAGAAGATTTCACACCATTAGGGTTGCTGGCTTTAAATCCTATTTTACTTGTTGTTAATCCTGCTGTTGAAGCTGATACCTTAGAGGAATATTTGGCTTTAGTAGATGCTGGTGTAATCGAGGGTTCATTTGGTTCGTCTGGTTTAGGCTCACCCCATCATCTAGCAGGGGAACTACTTAGCAAATACTCCGGGGTTTCTTTGGTGCATATACCGTATCGAGGCGGGGTGCCTGCTACCAACGATTTGTTGGGGAATCAGATTCCCGCAGCGTTTGTTAGCGTTATAACAGCGTTACCCCATTTACAATCAGGGAAACTAAAAGCTTTGGCAGTAACTGATGAGCAGCGCTATGAGGCACTGCCAGATGTGCCGACTATTGGAGAGACCTTTGAGGGGTTTAGCGTTCCCTCTTGGCTTGCTTTTTTTGCGCCCAAAGATTTGTCTGAGCCCGAAGGTGGACTTTTAATTGGGGCTATTCAAAACGCTATTCATGATCCAAAGATTAAACAACATCTATTAGAGTCTGGGCTTGTTGTGCCAGAGGATACCAGCCCAGAGGCATTAAGCGCCCTGCAGCAGTCTGACTTTGAGGCCAAGCGGCAAATCATCGTGGAGTCTGGTCTGAATGCTGTTGAACCATGAGTAGAAAGATGACAAGACCTCAATTAACCACACTTTGTGGGACATTTATTGCTAGCTTAGCTTGGCAAGATATCCCCGATAAGGCTATTGAGGTCGCAAAGCTCGGAATTACAGATTGCTTGGCTGTTATGCTGGCTGGCCGCAGCGCCAAAGCTGTTGAAATTTTGGTTAATGTCTTAGGGCAAAGCACGCCATCTAGTCGCAGCAATGCGAGTTTAGAGGTGGCGCGACTGAGCTGGGTCAGGAGTGCAGATGCGGCTTTAATTAATGGGACGGCAGCACATGTCTTAGATTTTGATGACATCGGTATTAGTGTTCAACCTGCACACCCTAGCGCCGTTCTAGTGCCTACTATTCTGTCTCTGATTGGACCAACAACAACAGGGGCAGATTTGCTTCTTGCGTATATAGCAGGCTATGAAATATGGGCTGAACTTGCATGCAGAGAAAGTGCGCAGCATTTAGAAAAAGGCTGGCATGCAACTGCTGTTTTCGGGACGTTAGCGTCTGCCGCTGCCGCCTCTAAGATGCTGGGTTTGTCTGCTTTACAATCTGCTACTGCTTTAAGCATTGCTGCCTCTAAAAGTGGTGGGTTAGTCGCTAATTTTGGCTCAATGACTAAGCCGCTTCATGTGGGTATGGCCGCAAGCGCAGGTGTATTTGCAGGGCAGCTTGCACAGCAGGGCTTTACTGCTAGTGCAGACGTTCTGGAAAGTGAAAAGGGTTTTCTAACAGCTTTTTCTCCGTCGGGCTTAGTTGATTGGTGTACAGATACCGAGTTAGGTAGAGTTTGGAGGATAATTAAATACCCCTTAGGTATCAAAAAATACCCAGTTTGTTATGCGTTGCATCGTGTAGTAGATGCCGCCGTGCAATTGGGGCAGCGATTGCCTCTGCCATTGTTTGAATTAGCAAGCATTGATGTGGTGATTGGTGCCAAGCAAAGACAGTTACTACCTTATGATGAGCCACATGATTTACTGCAAGCAAAATTTAGCATTCCTTTTAGTATCGCTATTGCTTTGTCTGTTGGCGAGTTGGGTCTAGAGCAGTTATCAAAGAGCAACCTCGTTGATGAAGGTATTCGTGAGTTAATGGATAAGGTGAGGGTTACAACCTGCGATCAAGTGGACCCTTCTAATAAAACTTTCTCACCTTATGATAAGGTGACGTTACAGTGGCCCGATGGTGAAAAGGCTTCAACCTGCGTGCGTTATGCGCTTGGACATCCTAGCAAACCAATAACAAGTGCAGCGCATGCCACTAAGTTTTTCCAATGCATGGCTACAACTTATACAGAACACCAAACTAAAAGGTTGTATGACATGTTGATTAGTCTAGAGCAGCTCGATCTTGCATCTGAATTACTTATGCTATTAAAAAGATAGAGTTTCTTTTTCAGCTCATGTAAAAATATGAAAACGGGCCTATGTTTTATTGTTTCGTTAAGCCTCTTCGGCTACATTTGCTAGGTTTAAGAAAGGCTTTTTATCTATACAGAAGAGAGGTTGATCATGAGTGTTCATAGCAGCTTAAAAAGGCGCACCGTTCCCGAATTAATGGCTTTTAAGGGGCAGCAGAAAATTGTTGCGCTGACAGCCTATACAGCGCCTTTTGCGCGGCTTTTAGATACTGTTGTAGATATGATCTTGGTTGGGGACTCAACTGCGATGGTGGGTTATGCGATGGACGATACGCTGAGTATCACCACCGAGCAAATGACTGCACATGGGCGTGCTGTGGTCCGTTCTACGCAGCAGGCTTGTGTGGTCATTGATATGCCCTTTGGTAGTTTTCAAGAGTCGCCCGAGCAGGCCTTTCGCAATGCAGCGGCCATGTTGGCTCATAGTGGGGCAGCCGCTGTTAAGCTCGAGGGCGGGGCAGCGTTGGCGCAGACCACACGGTTTTTAGTCGAGCGGGGCATACCCGTGTTGGCGCATGTGGGGTTGATGCCGCAGTATGTGAACACCATGGGTGGTTTTAGGGCCCAGGGTATGAATGATGAGGCCGCAGCATTAATTGAGCGTGATGCCTTGGCCCACCAAGAGGCCGGTGCCTTTGCGGTGGTGCTTGAGGGGGTGGCCGAGCCTTTGGGTCGTCGGTTAACCGAGTCGCTCGAGATACCCACCATTGGCATTGGTGCCTCGCCTGCTTGTGATGGGCAGATATTGGTGACTGAGGATATCTTGGGTCTGAGTGGGCCGCGTATACCGCGTTTTGCCCAGCAGTTTGCTGATGTGGGGGCGGTTATCGAGCAGGCTGTACAACAATATGCCGATGAGGTGCGCGCAGGTAGCTTTCCGACCTTAGAGCACTGTTTTGGGGTCAAGCGCGACGATTAAGTGCAGTTTTTTGAAATTTAAGTTTGGAGGCCGCACACTATGCCCTTTGATTTGCCCGAGTGGTCGCCTGTGTTGTTGACCATTGTGGTGGGGGTGTTTGCTGTGTTGGTGGCGGCTACTATAGGTGTGGCCCGCGGCGGGCGCAGTCGGGCGAGGCTGCAAACTGATCTAGCCTTGGCCCAACAGCAGCAGTTAGCCGATCAGGCGCGCATCGATGAGCTTAATGATGAAAACCAATACCTAAAAGATCAGCTTGCTGAGCAAGAGCGCGAGCTGATCCGCGCGCAAAGCACTTATGAGGCGCAACAGCAGGCTGCCAAAAAACTCTACGAGCAATTACAACAAAACCAAGCCGAAATGCGTGGGCAGTTTCAACAGTTGGCGCAGTCGGTTTTACAACAACAAACGCAGCATATACAACAAACGGGTCAACAGGGTTTGCAGCAATTGCTCGAGCCCCTCAAGACTCAATTACAAGACTTTCAGCAGCGCATTAATCAGGTGCATAGTGAGTCAGTACGGGGGCAAACCGAGCTGGGGGCCGAGTTGCGACGGGTGCTAGAAATTGGCCTGCAAATGAGCACCGAGGCCCAGCAGCTAAGCCAGGCGCTCAAGGGTGATAAAAAGCGCATGGGTACTTGGGGCGAGATGCTATTGGCGCAGACTCTTGAGCAAATGGGCCTCATCAAGGGGCAGCATTTTTTGGCTCAGCCGCGCTATCGCGATCAGCAGGGGCAGCTTTATATACCTGATTTTGTGGTGCATTTACCCAATAACAAGCACCTTGTGCTCGATAGCAAGACCTCTTTGGTTGATTATGAGCGCGCCTTGGCCGCCGAGCAGCACGAGGATTACGAGCAGTCCTTAAATGATCTGTCTAATGCTTTTGAGCGTCATATTGATGATTTGGCCAAGAAAAACTACCGTGCATTACCGCAGCTCAATAGTCCTGACTTTGTGTTGATGTTTGTGCCCTTAGAGCCTGCCTATTTGGCGGCTTTATCGCATCGACCAGCATTATTTGAGTACGGCTTAAGGAAAAACATCATACTGACTTCGCATACTAGTTTGGTGCCGATCTTGCGTACGATTGCTCAGATTTGGTCTTTGGCCGACTCACACGAGCATGCCCACGCTCTGGCGCAGCAGGCAACCGCTATTTTTACCCAACTCGATCGGCTCAGCCAACGGCTCAAACGGGTGGGTGATAGCAT
>Ga0209487_1001685_pt1 | contig 18498 bp, 22 predicted proteins | sample Poulit2012_FD_187524 | JGI IMG/M metagenome (GOLD analysis project Ga0209487, IMG submission 187524) | Agricultural soil microbial communities from Georgia to study Nitrogen management - Poultry litter 2012 (SPAdes) (version 2) | ecosystem: Environmental > Terrestrial > Soil > Agricultural land...
GATATTGAAGTTGAAGGTGTTATAAAAGAAGCATTTAGTAATACGGACTTCAGGAAACCATCAGAAATAAAGGAAGTTCAAAAAGCGGTTTCAAATGAAGTAAAAAAATACATTGAAAAATCAATTAAAAAAGCCCAAGAAGAGTTAGGAGCTGACGTATTTAATATTTGGCAACAATTAGAGACAAAACATTACAAAAAATGGGAAAGGGTCAAAGATGACTGGGAGAAAGGTGAATATTATTTTAAAAAGGTTAATTTCGATATTAATGTAACAACCGAAATTTACGGCATTGGTACAACAAATAAAACGACATAAAGGAGCATTATTTTGATGGGTAAATTATTTATAGAGAGTATCACAGAACCACTAAGGGTTGGCTGTAATATTTTAGCATTTGTTATTCCCTATGTAATCTATAAAGTTAATCTTCGCTTACATGAATATGGGGATCCACCGTGGAAAAAACCAGGCAAAGGAATGAGCTAGGATAGAATATTCACCTTGTTCATTTCTTTTAATTCCCATACGGTGGAATGAACACCCTAATTGACCCAAATCACGCCTTAAGCTTTAAATTATCGTATACAATCATACGTGTTGTTTAAAATATTTCTATCGCTATTTTCCCAAACTGTTTATTCACTTTGAGAAAATCAAATGCTTCCTGCATATTGTCTAGTTTAAATGTTCGTCCTATGACCGGTCGAATTTCATGCTTTTCCATAAAAGCAATTAATTCTTTTAATTCTTCCCGACTTCCCATTGTGGATCCTAATAATTGATATTGTCCGTAGAAAAATTCCCGTATATTCAAATCTACTTTATCTTCTGTCGTCGCACCGAAAGTTACTATTTTCCCACCTCGTTTTAACACTTGGAGCGAACGGTTAAAGGTCGCTTTCCCGACACTGTCAATGACAAGGTCAATCGATTCATTCGCAAGTTCTTCTTCCCAATCACTACTTGTATCAATCGCTCTATTTGCACCAATCGTTAGAGCTTCTTCTCGTTTTTTTGCATCCCTTGAGGTTACAATAACTCTAGCACCAACAGCATGAGCAAATTGAATCATATAAGTAGCAACACCGCTTCCTGCTCCTGGTATAAAAACGGTCTGTCCTTTTTGAAGCTTACCTTTTGTAAACATTGCACGATATCCGGTTAACGCAGCTAGTGCTAAAACACCAGCCTCATCCCATGTTAAATAATGTGGTTTCTTTTCTACTTGGTTAGCAGATATAACAATTTTTTCGGCAAATGTACCGTGATCAGGCATACCTAATATATCAAATCCTTCGGGAGGAGCAGCACTATTTTTATCCCACCGAAGAGATGGGTTAATAATTACTTCATCCCCAACAGCAAATTGGTCAACCCCTTCCCCGACCGCTTCAATTACGCCAGCTCCGTCTGAACCAAGAATGAGTGTTTCTTCTTTATTTCCCATCCGTTTTTGGATGTATAAGTCTCGTCGATTAAGACCCGCTACCTTTAGCTTAACGACTATTTCCCTAGGCCCCGCCACTGGTTCAGGCATTTCTTTTAATTTTAATTCCCCTCGTTCTAACACAAACGCTTTCACAACAATCTACCCTTTCTATCTTTTGTCGATTTACCAATAATTATATCATGGTTATCAAACAGTATCTTTGTTTCGAAGTTAATGAATAAAAAACCCCCTTCCCAAGAATCCACTACTAGGAATCAGAAGGGGGAGTTAAAATATACTTTATTTTGCTCGAATTAACTTTTCAAACTCATTTAACTTTTCTTCAAATACATTAAGGGCCTCAAAGATTGGTTTACTAGAAGTCATATCAACACCTGCTTTTTTCAATACTTCTATTGGATAATCACTACTTCCTGCTTTTAAAAATTGTTTGTAACGTTCCACCGCAACTTCTTTTTCATTCAATATTTGCGACGATAATGAAGTAGCTGCAGAATACCCTGTTGCATATTGATAAACATAGTAATTGTAATAAAAGTGAGGAATTCTTGCCCATTCTAGTCCAATCTCCTCATCAACAGTAATATTCTCTCCAAAGTATTTTTTATTTAAATCATAATAAATATTTGTTAAATTATCGGCTGTTAATGGCTCTCCAATTTGGGCCTTTTGATGAATATCATGTTCAAATTCAGCAAACATCGTTTGACGGAAAACTGTAGCCCGGAACCCTTCTAAGTAATGATTTAGAACATACAGCCTTTGTTTTTCATCATCCAAATGGTTTAACAAATATTCACTTAATAAATTTTCATTACACGTTGAAGCAACTTCTGCAACAAAAATTGAATAATTTCCATAGCGGAAAGGCTGATTTTTACGAGTATAATAACTATGTACAGAATGTCCTAATTCATGTGCTAGAGTATACAAGTTATTTACATTGTCTTGCCAATTTAACAATATATATGGGTTCGTTCCATAAGAACCAGAAGAATAAGCCCCACTCCGCTTTCCTTTATTTTCGACGACATCAATCCATCTATTATCAAAACCCTCTTTAATAATATTTAAATATTCTATACCTAATGGTGCTAAGCTTTTTAACACATATTCCTGAGCCTCTTCATAAGAAATTTTCATATCGACATCTTGAACGAGTGGTGTATAAAGATCATACATGTGCAAGTCATCAACATTTAGTATTTCTTTTCTTAGTTCAGTATATCGTTGTAATAATGGTAGCTTTTCATTTATTGCTTGTACTAAATTGTCATACACAGATTCAGGTATATTGTTATTGTCAAGGGCTGCCTGTCGTGCTGAGTCGTACTTACGTACTTTCGCATAAAAATTATTTCTTTTTATATTTCCATTTAACGTTGTTGCAAACGTATTTTTAAAATTTCCAAATGTTTCATACATTGCATGAAATGCATCTTTACGAACTTGCCTATCTTTCGACTCCATGAATCGAATATATCTCCCATGTGTTAGCTCAACTTCTTCCCCATCTTCATCTTTAATTCGTGGAAAAGTTAAATCTGCATTGTTTAACATACTAAATATTTGTGAAGGGGCTGATAATGCCTCTGATGCTTCTGATAAAATAATTTCTTCACTTTCGCTTAACACATGTGCACGTTGCCGCATAATTTCATCTAACGTTTTTTCATATAATTGTAATTCTGATTTTTCTTGGAGAAAGGCATCAATTTGATCCTCATCTATTTGCAAAATTTCTGGGACAATAAAACTCATATTACTCGAAGCGAGTGTAAGGATGCTCTCTGCTTTTTGATTCATCGCTTGATAAAAAGCATTCGTTGTATCTTGATCATAACGCATATGTGAGTATGTATATAATTTACCTAATCTTTCCGAAATGTTATCTTGAAAAGATAATAGTTGATACAAATTTTCAGCAGATTCACCTAATGTTTGCTGAAAATCTTTTATTTTAGGAATATCTGCTTGTAAAGCTTTAAATTCTTCCTCCCACTGCTCATCCGTTGCAAAAATATCTGCCAAATTCCAAGTCAGTTCCTGCGGAACTTCATCCCGCTTCGGTATTTTCGTTGTCATTTTAGCCATATATATCATTCCTCTCCAAAAATTAACTCTTAATATTATTATAACGAAAACAAATAAGTTCATCCCTTATTATGCATTATTCTTTATATAGTTAATTAAATTTTCATCACCTGAAATAGCTTCCTCAATGTTCCTATAAAAACGAATATTTCGATTTTTCATAAAAACATTTGGCCTTTGTTCAATTATCATATAAATCATTTTTAAATAATTTAAATACTCGATTACTGGGTCTTTCTTCTGTTGTAATAAAGGAAATAGATGTTGTTTATACAATTTGTAATTCAAAAAAGATTTTGCCTGTCCAAGAGTAAATTGTTCACCAATTTGTAATGGGTGGATAAAATCAATAATAAATTTGCTTTGCCATTGCCATGGAGGTGTTTTTAATAATTGTTGTGATGCGATAGGTAAATAAATACATGATGGCAAATTTTCAATAAATAATGCTCGATTATATAACCAATTTCTCCATTGTAATTCCCGACCATATATTTTTTTACGTTGATTTAATCGGAACTTTCGCTTTTCCTTCAACCATATTGTCAACAATTTATTTTTTGACAACGTTCGTTGTATAAATAAATCTTTTAATTGAAGTATATCTAATTTTTTTATAGTGATTTTACCTATGGCCCGTTTCATGTTAATTAAATATATATCATTAAGGATAATCATCTTCTTTGTGTGAGGACAAAAATAAAATAATGAAGTAGATGAAGTGTTTGGAAAATAATGTATAAACTGTGAAGTGAAAAAATCCATTTTGATTTGCTTATTGGCATAACGTTTTAATAATGTTTCCCCTAATATCCATATCGGAATGATATTTGCTTTTATATATCCTTTATTTCTTTTTTTAATTTGTTGAACCGATACATTTGAACACTGATATTCTAAAGCAATTCTTTTATTGTTTATCGTTACTAACATATCGGGGATTTGTTCTATTTCTGGAATATACTGTTCTAACTGAACGGTAATATTTTGCTTTTTCAACCATTCATATAATAATAATTTACCTCTTTCGTGATATGCTCCTTCCCCTCTTTGATTTATGCAATTTGTAATACTTCGGTGTGCAAAATGAGGAATTGTTTTAGGACCAGCTTTAATTATTACTGGCTCATAACATTGGGGACAAAAAAATCGCTCATTCCTCAGTCGGTTAATTTTCTCTCTTGTTTGGGCTGCAAGTTTTATAGGAAGACCTTTAGAATTTAAAGCTTGGAGCACGTATATACCCCTCCTTGTATATTATATATTTAAGGTTTTAGCCTTCCGACTTTGAAAGGAAAACCTTATGAACCTAAAGTTATTTCTTATTGGTATTTCCTCAATTATTTGAGAAAATACACTTAATGGATTGAGAGGTGGATCGTTCCCTCCTTGGGTTATAAAACTCGTAATTGAAAGACTGATCCCTCTCTTTCTAAATACATTATTCGACATCTTCCCCCTTTTTTCCTTTTAAAGAGGCCAACATTCATATATTTAATCCGTTGTAGCTGCATCCAATTATATAACAATAAGAAATAAAAAAAGACACTCTATTCGAATGTCTTTAAAAAATATATAAATTCACGTTTTAAATATTATTCATTCATCCCTGCTTCAATCGGGAAGTTATTTCTAATTTTAGAGAATACATTTTGATCGAAAATAATTTTACCATATTCATCTAGAATATGATATGTGACTTCAGATTCTGTACTAAATTCTAATATTTGACTAAGTACTTCCTCTTGATAATCAAATAGTGATTGTGGTAATTCTACATATATAAAATATTTTCTATCATAGAAGTAAAGAACAGTATCTAATTCGGCTTCAAAGTCCCCTTGGAAATAGTGACTCAATTGAATAACATCTTCCAAATCATTAAAGTAAGCTGTCATCCACAAGCTTTCATCATTCAACTCCAGTTTTTCTTTACGACTACTTTGTTGACTTCCTTGATTAACCATTTCTAATTTATCACTATTTAATGTTATATCCAGACCTTCATCATTATCACCAATCGGTTCGATATGGGTTCCACCTTTAGTGATTTGTGCTTTTGTTACAATTATTTCTAAACCCTTTTCTAACGCTTGTACTTGAATCCATAAGGGACCTTCAACTGAAAAATCTTCTTTATAATTAACTTCATCCATCATTTGCCAAAATAATTGTTCACTTCGTTCTCGATTATACCAAATCTCTTCTCGTTCAAATCCACGATCCTCAATGTCAACATATGAAATATAAAATTTGACCGTGTTTTCGTTTATTCTTTCTATTTCCATTAAATACCTCTCCCTTCTATTAGAATAACTGAAGACTGTTAAACACCTTAAAAGAATGAGGTGAAGAGATTACTCCAACAGTATATCTTTATTCTCCTACACTTATTGTATGTTATTTATTTTATTTTGAAAATATTAGTGCCTATTTAGTATGTTTGAATATTAATATACTATTTTCAATCTGTTTTTTCAATTATTCCCTTTTATTTATTCGTAATGAAAAAAACCGCAAACCAAATTCCAAGCTTGGTTTACGATTTTCAAAATCCTAAGTTGAACGATGTAAGAACAAGAACATATTAGTTAACCATTTTTTGAGCTTCTCGTAACTGAAAAGTCCGTACAGTACGTGGTAAAAATCGACGAATCTCATCTTCATTATACCCTACTTGTAGTCTCTTTTCATCAAGTATAATTGGGCGACGTAAGAGGCCAGGGTTCTCTTGAATTAGACTAAATAAATCTTTTAAAGGTAGTTGTTCAATATTTACATCTAATTTTTGAAAAACCTTTGATCTTGTCGAAATAATTTCATCTGTTCCATCTTCAGTCATTCTTAAAATTTCTTTTATTTCTTCTAAAGAAAGTGGTTCTGAAAAGATGTTTCGTTCTTTATACGGAATTTCATGTTCTTCTAACCATGCCTTTGCTTTTCGGCAAGATGTACAACTTGGCGAGGTATAGAGTGTTACCATGTAACTTCACTCCTCATTTCTCTGAAAATATTCATTTACATGAACTTCTTGGTATAGTTGTACCAAGATTCCCACCTAAATGTAGGCCCGACCCGTAGTCCTTACGGTGTTTTAATCACTATAACTCTAATTATTCCATTGATCCGATTATTGTACTGAAAGGGATCGAAAAAATCTTATACTTTTATGATTTTTTCAAAAGGAATATTCATTCATAATACTTAAAAGACACTATACACAAGCACCAATTACAGTAATCACCCCAAAATTCACCCTAAGGGTAATGGGCTTTATTAAATAATAATGACTTTAATTTAACTATCCTTTTTGATTATACTATATTTGTCAAGTAAAAGGTAGAGCATTTCCATAAGTTTTTTTGCGGAAATTTTAAATGTCATAAATTATTCATAATTTTTAGTTGTATTATATGTTACCCAAAAAATAGCAAAGATAAACATTGCAATTTTTTTAAAATAAAAAAAAGTGATTACATGTTTAATGGTGGACAGTTACCTAATATAAAAAGAAATACGTTCAACTATTTATTTCTAAAATTCCATTAAAAAACGACTTCTTTTCAGAAGCAATTTTCTGTTTGTGAAGGAGAAGTCTTTCGTATATTATACCATGAAACTACATCATACGACAACACTTGCTTTCATTATTATGCTAGTATATGATTTAAAGAGTAATAAAAACTGTAATCCAATTAAAATTCGCAATTATATATGTATTTATTAAACCACATGGAGTGAGAGAAATTGAAAACTATTTTTTCTGGAATTCAACCAAGTGGAACACTAACTTTAGGAAATTATGTTGGAGCGATGCGTCAATTCGTTGAACTTCAAGATACTGAACAATGTTACTTTTGTATCGTTGACCATCACGCAATTACTGTTCCACAAGATCCAACAAACTTAAAAAACAATATTCGATCCCTTGCAGCACTTTATATTGCTTCAGGAATCGACCCTGAGAAATCAACATTGTTTATTCAATCCGAAGTACCTGCCCATACCGAATTAAGCTGGATGTTGCAATCAATGAGCTATATGGGTGAGCTAGAAAGAATGACACAATTTAAGGATAAATCTGAAGGTAGAAGTGCAGTTTCGTCCGCACTATTTACATATCCTACTTTAATGGCAGCGGATATATTGCTTTATCAAACAAATTTGGTGCCGGTTGGAGATGATCAAACCCAACATTTAGAGTTAACGAGAAATATTGCAGAACGATTTAATAATCGTTTCGGTGCTACGTTCACAGTACCAGATATTCGGATTCCAGAAGTTGGAGCCCGGATTATGTCATTACAACAACCAACGAAAAAAATGAGTAAATCAGATGAAAATGAACGAAGTTTCATCTCTATGTTAGATACGCCAAAGCAAATCGAAAAGAAAATTAAAAGCGCTGTAACTGATTCTGATGGAATTGTAAAATTTGACAAAGAAAATAAGCCCGGTGTTTCTAATTTAATGTCGATTTATGCAAGTTGTACAAAAAAATCTATCGAAACAATAGAAAATGAGTTTACAAATAAAGGTTATGGACATTTAAAGTCTGCCGTGGCTGAAGAAGTAATTCGTCTTTTAGAACCAATTCAGAAGAAATATAATGAATTAATTAACTCTACAGAACTAGACAATATTTTGACTAAAGGAGCACAAAAAGCAACCGTAGTAGCGAATAATACATTGACAGAAGCAAAAAAGAAAATGGGGCTACTACGAGCATAAATCTTTCTTTTAATTGCATCGAAAAAGCCAGGAAGAGGATAGTCTTTCCTGGCTTTTTAATATGATTTATTTTTACATTGTGTATACTCTAATTCCCAACAACTTTCTAAAAAGCGATTTCCTTTGACAAGCTTACTACAAAACTCTTCGTGGGCCTCGCTCCAACCATCCTTTATTTCATCAAAAAGAATTTCCCATATTTGTTGGCATCCCATTTCTTTAGAAATAGTAGACACTTTTTCATAATCCCATTCTGTTAACCAATAAATAATCTCATTTAAATTATCGGTTGATTTCAGCTGCTCCATCCCTATCATTAAAATTTTCTTAAGCTGTCTTTCCCTTCTCGTTAGACCATATATAAGTGAGTGGTCCATAAAAACTAAAGACTGTTCTTCTTCATCATATGGAGTGAAGTTAAACTTTCTGACTTTAGACTTTCTGGATAGTTCAAATACCTGTTGTTCTTGTCTTGGAATTAACCTACTTTTTTTAATTGGAATTTGCGATCCTGATGTATCAATTGCAATAATACCTCTACCATCCGAAACAATACATGCATATTCTATTTCGCTTCTTCTATGTCCTTTTCTAATATATGCCCTCTTATGTATTAACTCTAATAATTGACTAGGTAATTGATTTAAACTATTTTCTATCACACGGTAGAGGTCTTCTTGCACAAATATAACAGGAATTTGTTCTAAAATTTCAATCTGATCACTCTTCCGCCATTCATGATACTCACAAACATTATACCCTTCCTTTTCACCTTCAAACCAATTCACCCAAACATCGTATAAATATAGCATTGTTTAACCTCGCTTTTATTACTATTTACGTATCATTATGACCAGCATATATTAAAAATATTCAATAATTCCCTTTTACAACTTTTTTGGAATACGTTGAATTGCAATGTACATAAAGATAAATCCAATCGGTAAGAAATAACATTCGATTCTACTTTTTATAAAATTAAAATATTCTATCCAAGTGATTCCCGCTGGTAAAAAATTCATGTAAGCTATGACAGTAACACCACCTGTTACCGCTAATCCAAAACCAATTAAAAACAACAGAATATAGCCCACTATCCATCACCCCATAGCATGTCCTATAATTAAGTTTATGATTCATCAGCTTATACATTCCATTCATTATAGGATTCAATTATAAATCAACTGATATTTTTGTAAAATTGATAATTAAAATACTTATATTCTTTAAAATACTAGTGGCCGTTTCAGGCAGAAGCGTCTGCAATAATAAAGATGCCATATCTTAGTATGGTTTTTGTTAGTATTTGGAAGAAGTTTTGTTAGTCGCTGGGGGTTATATTAATGGTATCGATTGTAGTAAAAAATATAATTTTCAATAAAAAAACTTAGATAGCTAATCCTATCTAAGTCGTTAAATACTATCTATAAAGTAACTTCCCAATGAGTCATTGTGCTTGTAGTGTTATTTTCATTTTATTCGTTTATTTTTTTGAAAATTAAACATGCGTTATGCCCACCAAATCCAAAAGAGTTACTCATAACAACATTTACATCTTGTTTTCTAGATTTGTTTGGTACATAGTCTAAATCACATTCTTCATCCGGTGTTTCATAATTAATTGTAGCTGGTACTATTCCTTCATCAATTGACTTGACAGAAATAAGTGCTTCGACTCCTCCAGCTGCACCTAATAAATGTCCTGTCATTGATTTTGTCGAGGAGACTGCTAAACGATAAGCGTGTTCTCCAAAAACCGATTTTATTGCTTGTGTCTCATATTTATCATTCATTTCGGTACTCGTGCCGTGTGCATTAATATAATCTACTTGATCACTATTAAGTTCCGCGTCTTCCAATGCTTGTTGCATTGCCTTCGCAGCACCTGTACCACCTTCAGCTGGAGCTGTAATATGATACGCATCTCCTGTTGAACCATACCCTACAATTTCAGCATAAATATGTGCACCGCGCTTTTGTGCAGACTCTAATGTTTCCAAAACGAGTATCCCCGCACCTTCACCCATTACGAAGCCATCTCTATTTTTATCAAATGGTCGACTCGCTGTTTGAGGGTTATCATTAAAAGATAAGGCCTTCATTGCAGAAAAACCAGCAAATGCCATATTTGTAATAGGTGATTCCGTACCACCTGTTATAATATAGTCCACTGTTCCTCTTTGTACAGCTTTAAATGCATCTCCAATCGAATTTGTACCGGAAGCACATGCGGTTACGGAACAGGAGTTAATCCCTTTTGCACCGAGTTGAATCGATACTTGCCCTGCCGCCATATCCGGTATAAGCATCGGTACAAAGAAAGGACTTACCCTACGATAACCTTTTTCTATGAACCGTCTTACTTGTTCCTCATATACATCCATGCCACCTATACCACAACCAATCCATACTCCAACTTTATCAGCATTTGATTCATCAATTGTTAATTCAGCATCTTTTACTGCCATTTTGGCTGCAGCAACGGCATATTGGGTAAATAAATCCATTTTACGTACATCTCTTTTTTCTATATGTTTTTGAGGATCAAAATCTTTGACTTCAGCAGCAACATGAACTGGGAAATCATCTTTATTTACTCTTGTTATAAAATCAATACCAGATTGATTTGCTACAATGTTACTCCACATTGTATCTGCGTCATTGCCAAGTGGAGTAACCGCACCAACGCCAGTTACTACTACTCTTCTTTCTGTCATGTTATATGCCTCCTTGCAATTGCATAATGATAAAATTACCAAAAAAATATAATTTCAAGTTCTCATCTAATATTACCATATAAATGGTAATTAGTCCGTTATCTATTGATTATTTGCCCCACTTTAATGCTACTGCACCCCATGTGAGTCCCCCGCCAAATCCAACTAAAACAATGATATCTCCATCTTTAATTTTACCATCATTAATTGATTCGGAAAGGGCAATTGGAATAGAAGCAGATGAATTATTGCCATAACGGTTAATTGTCTTCGCCATACGCTCATCAGGAATGTTTAATCTTTGTCTAGCAGCTTCCATAATTCGTATATTTGCCTGATGTGGAACTAAATAATCAACATCTTCCTTGTTTAATCCAGCTTTTCGAATGACTGCTTCAGAAGATTCTGGCATTTGTCGTACGGCAAATTTAAATACTTCCCGACCATTCATTACTAAATAATTTTTTTCATTTTGGTACAATTCTTTACCGCCAGCCCCATTTGCTCCAAGTTCAAAAGATAAAATTCCTTTTCCTTCAGATACTTCTCCTAAAACAGCTGCACCAGCTCCATCTCCCATAAGGACACAAGTGTTACGATCTTTCCAATCTATTATTTTGGATAGTTTATCGACCCCTACAACAAGAACATGTTTATAGACTTTCGTTTTAATAAATTGTGCCCCAGAAATAACCCCATACATAAAACCTGCACATGCAGCGGCTACATCCATAGCAGCTGCATTTTTTGCCCCAAGTCGGTCTTGTATCATACAAGCTACAGACGGAAAAGGTGTATCTGGTGTCACAGTTGCAACTAAAATAAGATCTAGTTCCTCGGCAGTAATCCCAGCATTAGCTAATGCTTTTTCGGCTGCATGAAAAGCCATGTCTGATGAATCTTCTTCATCTCCAGCAATTCGTCTTTCTTCAATACCAGTTCTAGTTCGAATCCATTCATCAGTTGTATCAACTATTTTTTCCAAATCTTTATTTGTAACAACATTGTCAGGTGCGTAATGCCCAGTTCCAATGATACCTACACCCATATTGGCATCTCCTTTAAAATTAAATTTATTATCATATCTTATGACTTGGTATTAACTTTAATTCATTTATCATTTTGATGCAAGGAAAAAATACTAAAATATTAACTTTTATCGTATACCAACCAGTAGTTTGTATCATCCTTATTTTTTTGGAGGCCAGTAAAAATTCCATCGAATTTAAGCTTGTTGCATAGTCAGTGAATTGTGGTACTGAATTAATATAATTAGAAGTAAGTATTTGCATAATTTTTTCATAGCTCTTTACAATTTTACTTTTTTTCTTAGAATTCGAAGCCAATGGAACTAATTTGACTTAACAAATTATTAAACAAAATTAAAGAACTTAAAACTACTTGAATTTCCCAATGATGAATAACTTATGAATTTAAAACAATATAACTTTTCAACTTGCCCTAATTTTGTTAAACTTAAAATATAAATATGATTATCATAATGATTTTTAAATAAAATGAGGTGTATTAATGAGGTTTATAATGACAATTATATGGGCACTCCTAATCGGTGGAGCACTAGCTTACGTTTTATCAAGTATGGCTGATGCGCCATTTAATGTAACACAATCACTTGTTTTTTCTACCGTCATGTTTGTTGCAATTTTTTTACTAGGCGGAGTCCTAAAAGGCGCCGAACCAAAGTAACTTATCCTCATAATCAAATGATGAAGACCCTTGTTAAAAACAAGGGTTTTTTACATTTTAAACTTTTCCTTTTGCAAGAGATTCCTACAAAATTTGTTAACATATAATTATCCCATCATCTTCACATACATAAATTGATGACTCCCCCCAACTTGCGAATCATTTTAATACCAAGGTAATAACGTTAGTGTGGCCAACACAGCTAATGGAATAATAATTCTTCGAAATCTCCTTGGCGGAAAATTTGGGTGACGATTATATTGCTGAAATGAATTAGATCTTTTCGTGTTTTTTTTCGTTTCCTTTTGTTCCCCTAATGGTACTGCCAAATAAACATTTTTTTCATCTAAACCCGTTAATATACCATCTGTTTTAAAGCCATCTGTCGTTTCAATGAGTACATAAGAATGCATATGCCGTTTACAAGCATCATATATATCCTGGTAGACAAGGTTTTCTCTCATTTCCTATACCCTCCTCACTCCATAGATTATTCACCTATATGAGTGAAGGTTACCGATAAAAAGCAGGTGTATAAAGTGAACATTAATAATTTTATAGTCATTATTAAATTTATATTTTTGGGGTTTGTCCAAGGGTTTACAGAACCGATACCCATTTCATCTAGTGGGCATTCTATTATTGTAAAGGATATTTTACATGTTTATACTCCAGCACTTTCTTTTGAAATTATAGTTCACGTCGGATCATTAATTGCCATATGTATTGTTTATCGACATGATATTATAAAATTGATAAAAGAAACCGTTCATTTTATTATCCATCGAGATAATCGATTTTATAGTAGTTTCCTTTTTACTTTTTTCTTATGTATTGCCACATTCATAACTGGAACAATCGGTTTATTTCTTGAATCGTTTATTACGGAAAAATTAACAAAACCTATATTTGTCGGGGTTGCTTTAATTATCACTGGTATCTTTATTTGGATTATCCGTCATTTGAATGGTCATAAATCGGACAAGGATATTACAGCAAAAGATGCGATATTGATTGGAATTGCCCAATCGTTTGCATTAATACCTGGAATAAGCCGCTCAGGCGCAACTGTAGTAATGGCCCTTCTATTAGGGATGGACCGAACAACAGCATTACGATTTTCATTTTTATTATTTATTCCTGTTAGTATTGGCATAAGTTTATTATCGGTAAATGACATTATACAGGATCGTTACTTCACCATTCTCATTATTCCTTATACTTTAGCATTTCTTACATCTCTAATTGCTACTTATTTTGCCTTAAAATGGTTTATACAAATAATGAAAAAGGGAAATTTAAAAATATTTGCCTATTATTGCTTTATAATCGGCCTCTTCGTCATCTTTAATCAAATTTTTTAAGTATGAGTTTGAAGTAACAATGGGTACTACGTATGTAGTTTGTGGCTTTACACTGCAAATTTATGTTAATATAAGGGAGAAAACAGCAGTAAAAGGGTGACCACTCCATGGACAAAGTAGAGGTTTTTACATTTTTGCAACAATTCCCTGTCTTTAAAAATTTAAGCGAATATGAAATGATTCCAATAGTAGATTTTGCGAGGACTAAAGAATTCAAAATTGGAGAAATTGTTTTTATGCAAGACGAGCCAATTTCGGACGTATATTTTATACAATCAGGAAAAATAAAAATATATAAAACAGATTATTATGGAAAAGAGCAAATAGTAAATGTTTTACAGAAAAACGATATGTTCCCACATCAAGGACTTTTCCGAAAAGGAAATTATCCAGCACATGCGGAAATCATTGAAAATGCAAAATTAATTAATATTCCAATTGCCTCATTTGAAAATTTTCTTATTACCCACCCAGAAATTAGTATTAAAATGTTTCGTGTTCTTGGCGAAATTATTATCGATCTACAAAACAGACTTGAAGAAAAGATTTTATACAATGTGTATGACCAAATCATTATGCTTCTTATGCGGTTGGCCAAAAAAAATGGGGAGAAAATAGATGAAAAACATTATAAAATAACTCTTTTGCTCACAAACCGTGAATTAGCGAATATGATTGGTTCTAGCCGTGAGACGGTTAGTAGAACGTTAACTCAATTGAAAAAAAACCATCTCGTTCATACTGATTCCAATGGTTATCTCATTATTGATTTTGATGCATTGGAGGAGGAAGTGTTTAAATAAATCTTCCTTCCTCCACTCGAAAATGTTAACCTCCGCTAACAGGCGGAATGAAAGCAACTGTATCACCACTGACAACGATTTTATCTTCCGTTGAATACTCTTCATTTACAGCAACCATCGCCTCTTCAAGGAGATCCTCAATTTCGTACGCTGACAAGTACTTTTCCTTCATTTCTTTAATAGAAATATTTTCTGCTTCGATACTAATTTTTCCACTTCCGACCTTCTCCTGCATTGCTGCAAAAAATAACACATCAATCATGTCATTTCCTCCTCTGTCGGTATTTTGTGTTCATAAGAAATATTTTCCTTTTGATCGCCTATCCATGCTGTACCATCTGTCCAATGTTCTTTTTTCCAAATCGGTACAATTTCCTTAATTCTTTCAATCGCATACCGACAAGCTTTAAAGGAATCGTCACGATGTGGGGTAGATACTGCAATTGCAACTGCAATTTCAGAAATATCTAACCTTCCAATTCGATGCGTGATTGCAACCTCCACATTATCCCATTGATCGTAAATTTCCTGACCAATTTTAGCAAGCTGCTTTTCCGCCATTGGTATATACGCATCATATTCTAAAAAAACAGTTTGTTTGCCATTTGTAAACTCCCTAGCTATACCAATAAATGTACTAATTGCACCAGCTGCTGGTCGAGAGACTTTGTCGATACATTCATTTATTTGGATGGGTTCAGTCGTAATTCTAAATCGATTCACTATATCTCACCATTCCATCTTTTTTTAGTCACAGGAAATATTCTTGAAATGGAACATATTCATATGACTTATTAACATCTTTGTGATTTGTTAAAAAAAGTTGATTCATTAATGATGAATCAACTCTTTGTATACTTGTTAGCCTAATTATAAAACTGTAACATATTCAGTAATCTATATAATTAATCTGGAATTCCTAAGGCAATTTTGGCGTATCGTGACATTTTATCTTTACCCCAAGGTGGATCCCAAACAATATTTACTTCTATATCTTTAACATTTGGAATGTCGGCTAATGCATGTCGAATATCTTGCTCAATATGTCCTGCTAATGGACAACCCATTGATGTGAGCGTCATCGTTACCGTACATAAACCTTCATCATCTAAGTCAACATCATAAATTAATCCTAAATTAACGATATCAATTCCTAATTCTGGATCAATGACATTTTCTAATGTCCCTAATAAATTTTCTTTAAGTGCTGCATCCATACGAATCAACCTCCTTAAATAAATACTTATCTATATTTAACCATATATTTTCTAAATTTTAAACCTTTAAACATTTTATTAAGTGTTATTCTATAAATATCGTTTTGGACTGTTATTGTTTGGTTAAATGAGAACTAAACCAGGATATTGTTTCCGAAACAGCAATCCTACTTACATTATGTGCCCGACCCGCTTCTTTTACAAACTTTAAATTTTCTACATTTGAATCTTTATTTTTTTCATAATAGTCTAAAGCAAACTTCATTGGTACCACTTTATCATCTTCCCCATGCCAAAACTGAAGTGCCCGATGATTTAAAAGATCAGGCTGTAGGGATAAATCATACTGCTTTAGTTCATTTAAAACTTCTTCTTTTTGTTGCTCCGAAATTTGTTGTTCGTTTGTTTTATTAAATTCGTCGATTAAAATTGTAGCATAATCAATCAGATTTGGCGTACCCATCACGACAGCAGCAACTTTAATCCATTTATATTTTGTGAGAGCTGCACAAGTTGTAATTCCTCCCATACTTGTTCCACCAACACCTATTTGCTCTTTGGCAATAAGATTGTTCGAATGTAAATGAAATTTAATTAATTCCAATTCTTTAATATTTTGTAATACAATATCCCAAAACGCTAATTCAATTTCAACTTGAGAACTGTTCTTCTTTCGTTCTCCGTGCATTACACTATCTGGAAGAATGACTCGAAAGTCTTTTTTCGCTAATTTATATGCTATCGTTAGACTATCTTCCTTACCACCATTAAATCCATGATAAAAAATGATGGTAGGTAAAGGTTGATTACTTAATTCTACTTTTTCAACAACCAAACAAGGGATATTTTCAACCTGTTTATTTAATATATGTATCATACACACTTTCCTTTCTTTTCTTTCCTTACATTATGAATGAATGAACATTCAATATCAAAATAAATCCTTTTAGTCTGATGTTCTAACTTAATAAAGTGTCTGTACAAAATGAACCCTAGCTAATTCAAAGTCTTTTTGCTACACTATTTATTATGGGGTGAATAGAATGAGAAAAAAACAACATTTAATCGCTATTGATTTAGATGGTACTCTTTTAACAGATAACAAGCAAATTTCAGCGGAAACAAAAGCAATAATTAAACATATTATTGCGGAAGGACATGTCGTTGTGATTGCAACTGGTAGATCAAATCATTTGAGTCTTCATTACTATCATGAACTTGGGTTAAATACACCGTTAATTAATTCGAATGGGGCCGTTTTGCATCACCCTCTTGATAAAAAATGGGGGAATTATCATACACCGTTAAAGCATCAAACGGCATTAGATATTATTGATATTAGTTATGAATTACACTCCCAAAACATTTTAGCAACCGTTTTTGACTCTGTATTTTTAGATCAATTTGATCAACAAATTGTTGATTTTTACCGCACCTCAGAAAATGATAATACATTACAAATAGGAAATATAAAAACTCAATTAAAAGATGATCCTACATTAATGTTACTATACCCTCATCTAGAACAAATTGATCCACTAACTAATGAATTAGATAATTTACATGCTGAAGTAATTACACACCGAAATTGGGGAGAACCTTTTTATATTATTGAAATTATGAATAAGGGAATGAACAAAGCGGAAGCTCTAAAAAAAGTAGCAGAATATTATCAGATTCCCCAAGAGAGAATCATTGCATTCGGGGATGAAGGTAATGATTTTGAAATGATTGAATTTGCAGGAATTGGTGTTGCTATGGATAATGCTATTGATGATTTAAAATCAGTAGCAAAACATGTAACAAATACGAATGAAAAAAATGGTGTGGCAAACTTTTTAAGAGAGTATTTTAAAATAATGCAAACATCAATTAACTAAAATTACCTTCAATAATCTTTTTATTTGTAACCATACTAAAAGTGAACGTGTAACAATGCGTTCACTTTTTCCGCATTTTTCTGCATATTCTCAAAGTGAAGGAGTTTTATGAATGGAAAAAAATGAACGGTTTCATTCAGAAAAAGAAACTATTTCAGAAAAAAATGCTCAAAACCTAGATCGCAATGAGGAAACTATTCGTACGGATGTAGAGCGCAAGGAAAAAGAGCTAAGAAATAGTACAATTGGAGGGTTTTAAGTTGGAGAAAAACTTATTTCAACTTGCACAAGAAGCGATTCAAAATTTCACAAATAGTAATGATTCAACTTCGCATAATGAGCAAGATAAACAAGCGGTAAGAGAAGTTATCCAAGCAGCTTATGCTGAAGCTACTCCTGAAGAAAGAAATGAATTAAAACAATTTGAAGAACAATTGGAAGACAAAGGGCAACTACATTAGTTCCTACTCGAATGGCCCTCTTAATATACTATTGGCTTATCGTCTATAAGTTGACGATAAGCCTTTATTAA
>Ga0209487_1001686_pt1 | contig 18497 bp, 17 predicted proteins | sample Poulit2012_FD_187524 | JGI IMG/M metagenome (GOLD analysis project Ga0209487, IMG submission 187524) | Agricultural soil microbial communities from Georgia to study Nitrogen management - Poultry litter 2012 (SPAdes) (version 2) | ecosystem: Environmental > Terrestrial > Soil > Agricultural land...
GTGGAGTTCTTGTAGGCAACTGAGTAACATATTTTATCTTAATATATTTTCCTTTAATCGCAGGTGGAGGAGTTGCTTCGATGATAGGAAGCATCAAATCATTTAATTTACTTGTTTTGATTCGACGATTTCTATTTTCGTTAACCATCATAATCGTCTCCACTGTTTTATGAACTCTTTGTTTGGTCAAAGCTGAAACAAATAAAATCGGAACATCTACAAAAGGTTCTATTCTTTTTTTGATATTGTCCTCAAATTCCTTCATGGTATTGGTTTCTTTATCGATCAAATCCCATTTATTGATCAAAATAACCACACCTTTTCTATTTCTTTGTGCCAGAAAGAGTATGTTTAAATCTTGAGATTCCAATCCTCGGGTCGCATCTATTACCAACACACAAACATCAGAATCTTCTACAACTCTTACAGCGCGCATCACCGAATAGAATTCCAGATCTTCGCTTACTTTTCCTTTTTTACGCAAACCAGCAGTATCGATCAAAACAAATTCATGACCGAATTTATTGTAATGCGTCTCGATTGAATCACGAGTTGTACCGGCTATATCCGTAACTATATTTCTCTCTTCACCCAAAAGTGCATTGGTCAAAGTTGATTTTCCAGCATTTGGACGACCAACTATTGCAACTCTTGGCAGACCTTCGTACGGATCTTCATAAGCAGTTTCATCGAAATGTTTAACGACTTCATCCAAAAGTTCACCTGTTCCACTTCCGGTAATCGCTGAAATATTGAAGAAATGTTCAAAACCTAATTCATAAAATTCATAAGAATCCGCCAAAGTCTTGTTGGAATCCACTTTGTTTACGACTAACATGACAGGTTTTTCGCTTCTTCTCAGCAAATTTGCAACCTCTTTGTCCATATCGGTTAGCCCAGTCTGATTGTCAACAACCAATAAAATCACATTGGCTTCTTCTATGGCCAATTCGACTTGTTTTCTGATTTCGACTTCAAATGAATCATCTGAACCAACGATATATCCACCTGTATCGATTACAGTGAATTCTTTTCCTACCCAATCGCTCTTTCCATAATGGCGATCACGGGTTACGCCTGAAACATCGTCAACAATTGCTTGACGTTTTTGTACTAAGCGATTAAATAAAGTAGATTTACCAACATTTGGTCGACCGACTATTGCTACAATATTTGCCATTTTGCAAAGATAAACTTTTAGTATTTACAAATAAAAAGTAAAATTGTGCTTTTTGAAGTAATTTTTATGTATAAAACATTCGAATTTAAACGATTCTCTCAACTTTAAACATCAAATTACTTCCTTTTGGAAAAATAGGATTTAAAAATCCAATATAAAATTAAAACAACGAGCAATCCTATCCATATCCATTGCATATTTTGGAAGGTGTTGCTGATCGTTTCCGTAACTGTTTCATTCATGAAGTAAATTTAAAACTTTTATCGAATCCAACAGAAGTTTATAATTATCGATGATAAAATCCATATTTCACTCATAGAATCTTATCTTTGCAATCCGAAAAAACAATCTCAATGAGCAATTCAAATAGATACACAGTGACTGCTGCTTTGCCATATGCCAACGGACCTTTACACATTGGACATATGGCTGGAGTTTATATACCTGCCGATATTTACGTTAGATATTTGCGAAGAAAAGGAAAAGATGTAGCATTTATTGGAGGTTCTGACGAACATGGAATTCCAATTACTATACGTGCAAAAAAAGAAAACACTACACCGCAAGCCATAGTCGATAAATACCATGAATTATTAAAAAATACTTTATCGGAATTTGGGGTTAGTTTTGACAATTATTCACGTACAACTCACAAAAAACATCATGAAGTAGCTGCTGATTTTTTCTTGAATTTATACAACAATGGAAAATTTCAAGAGGAGATTTCTGAACAATTTTATGATGAAGAAGCAAAAGAATTTTTAGCCGATCGATACATCATAGGAGAATGTCCAAAATGTCATCATAAAGATGCTTATGGCGATCAATGTGAGAACTGCGGTTCTACTTTGAGCCCGAAAGAATTGATCAATCCTCGATCTGCACTCAGTGGAAATGTTCCTGTTTTAAAAGAAACTAAGAATTGGTATTTGCCTTTGAATGAATACCAAGACTTTTTAAAAGAATGGATTTTAGAAGGTCACAAAGACGACTGGAAATCAAATGTTTACGGACAAGTAAAATCTTGGCTGGATGATGGATTGCAGCCAAGAGCTATGACGCGAGATTTGAATTGGGGAATAAAAGTTCCTATCAAAGGTGTTGAAGGAAAAGTTCTATATGTTTGGTTTGATGCACCGATTGGATACATCACCTCAACCATAGAATGGGCCGAAAAAACAGGAAAAAACTGGAAAGATTATTGGCAAAATCCAGATACAAAATTGATTCACTTCATAGGAAAAGACAATATCGTTTTCCATTGCATCATTTTCCCATCCATGCTTAAAGCACATGGTGATTATATACTTCCTGACAATGTTCCTGCCAATGAATTTATGAATTTGGAAGATGATAAAATTTCCACTTCAAGAAATTGGGCCGTTTGGGGACATGAATATTTAGAAGAATTTCCAGGTCAACAGGATGTATTGAGATATGTTTTAACAGCCAATTTACCAGAACATAAAGACAATAATTTCACTTGGAAGGATTTTCAAACCAAAAACAATTCTGAGTTGGTTGGAATTTTAGGAAATTTCATCAATCGAGTGATGGTTCTTACACATAACTATTATCAAGGAGTTGTTCCTAACAAAGGAAAAGATTTCCCGGAATTGGCTGAATTGAAAGAATTTGCTAAAAGAATTGGAAATTATTTAGAAAAATATGAATTCAGAAATGCTTTGATGGAATTGATGAATTTGGCGAGAATGGGCAATCAATTCTTACAAGTTCAAGAACCTTGGAAAAAAACGGATCAACCCGATGAGGTTGAATCTACTATGTATGCTGCTGCTCAAATTGCGGGGATGCTCGCTCAATTGTCTGAACCATTCATGCCGTTCACTGCTGAGAAACTTTTCAAAATGATGAATTTATCAGCTATGGATTGGAATGAATTAGAAAACACAGAAGAAATCATAGCCGCTGGTCATCAATTCAATGCATCAGAATTGATTTTCTCAAGAATAGACGATTCGGTAATCGAACAACAAATAGAAAAATTACATAACAGTAAAAAACAAAACGAAATGACAAACCCAAATGCACAACCTCAAAAAGAAACCATAAGTTTTGATGATTTTATGAAAGTGGATTTGAGGGTAGGCACAATATTGGAAGCTGAAAAAGTTGAAAAAGCTGATAAATTATTGAAATTAAAAGTGGATACTGGAATCGATGTGAGAACCATAGTTTCTGGTATAGCTGAAAGTTTTACCCCTGAAGAAATCATCGGTAAACAAGTAACGGTATTGGTCAATCTTGCACCGAGAAAAATCCGTGGAGTGGAAAGCCAAGGAATGTTATTGTTGACCGATAAAGAAGATGGAAAACTATCTTTTTTAAGCCCAGAAGATAATTGTCCCAACGGAAATATCATCGGATAAAACTTTCGATTCAATCATTTATTTTAAATAAAATAAAGCCTGTTAGAAATTTCTCTGACAGGCTTTTTTCATTTCAATTAATTTTCAACTACTTATAATTTATTTAAAATTTAACAATATTAATATTCAACCCGAGAAAAAAGATTTTAAATTTGTTTAATGTAAAAGATAAAGTCAGTTTCTTTTAGAAAGCATGAATACTAATAATAAAATAAATTTTGATTCGGTTGTACAAACTTTGGAAATCATCAATGGAAAATGGAAAATTCCAATCATTGTGGCATTGCGCTTGCATGGCAAAAGTAGATTCAAAGATTTGATGGAAAAGGTCGAAGGTATAGGCACAAAAATGTTATCAAAAGAACTAAAAAGTTTAGAAGATGATGGAATAATTCAAAGGCATGTGCGCGAAACTACTCCAGTGATAATTGAATATGAATTGACTTTGTATGGAGAAACTTTGGATCCAATCATTTATGAATTGTCAAATTGGGGAAATTTACATTTGAACAAATCAGAGAATCACAGCCATGAGAGCCCTATTGGGCATTTTAACACAATTGATATTTGAGTCATGAACAAAAAATTTATAAAAAACTTGTACAAAGCCAATCTTGAGGCGGATGTTTATTTGGATAAGCAAAGAATTGAAAAATTCGTAGATACAGTTTTCCGATTTTTATTTCAATTGGAAGATAAGAAATACCATTCGATTCAAGCTGTTCAGATGCGCTTGGAAGAATTAAAATCAGAGTTCACTGGAATTTTATTCAATGTTCTAAACAACAAACAAGAGGCTGAAACCATAGTGGAGGAATTTTCAGAAAAATTACCTGAACTATATGATGCTCTATTAAAAGATGCACAAGAAATTTTAGAAAACGATCCTGCCGCTCAATCTTTAGAAGAAATTTATATAGCCTATCCAGGATTTTTTGCCATTGCAGCCTATAGATTCGCTCATCAATTACACAAACAAAAGGTGAATTTACTGCCGAGAATTTGGACGGAATATGCTCACGGAAAAACAGGAATTGACATTCATCCAGGTGCACAAATTGGGGTGCCGTTTTTCATCGATCATGGAACAGGAATTGTTATTGGAGAGACTTCAATCATTGGTTCACATGTGAAAATTTACCAAGGAGTGACTATAGGTGCAGTTTCGGTTTCAAAAGATAAAACTAACACCAAACGCCATCCTACGCTCGAGAATCATGTAGTTGTTTATTCAAATGCAACCATTTTAGGCGGAGAAACGACCATAGGTCATCACAGTGTAATTGGCGGAAACGTTTGGCTAACGAAAAGTGTAGAACCCTATAGTTTGGTTTTTCATGAAGCACAAATCAAAATCAAAGACAAAAACGTCGATAAAATAGAACCTATTAACTTTATTATATAATTTTTCGAATATGAAAGTAAACAATATTTTAGAAACTATCGGAAAAACTCCCGTAGTGAGATTGTCGAAAATATTTCCAGACCATCAAGTTTGGATGAAATTAGAAAAGACCAATCCTGCAGGAAGTATCAAAGACAGAATTGCTTTGGCGATGATACAAGAAGCTGAAGCAAGTGGAAAAATCAACAAAGATACAGTCATAATAGAACCGACTTCTGGAAATACAGGTGTAGGTTTGGCAATGGTTTGTGCATACAAAGGCTATAAATTGGTTTTGGTCATGCCTGAATCCATGAGTATGGAAAGAAGAAAGTTGATGTCGGCTTTTGGAGCTGAATTTGTTTTGACACCTAAAGAATTAGGAACTGCGGGCGCTGTAAATAAGGCAATGGAAATGCTGGAGGAAATCGACAATGCTTGGATGCCTCAACAATTTAAAAATCAAGCCAATCCAATTATTCATTACAACACAACCGCCAAAGAGATTTTAGAAGATTTCCCTGAAGGAATTGATTATTTGATCACAGGTGTTGGAACAGGTGGTCACATCACAGGTATTTCAAGATTAATGAAAGAGAAGTTCCCAAATTTCAAATCATTTGCAGTTGAGCCATCCTTATCACCTGTTTTGAGTGGAGGAAATCCTGGTCCACATCCATTACAAGGAATTGGTGCAGGATTTGTACCTGATGTTTTAGACACTAAACTTTTGGATGGTATAATTTTGGTTGAAAATGAAGAAGCTTACGAATACACCAAAAGATTAGCAACTGAAGAAGGGATTTTAGCAGGAATTTCTACTGGAACTTCCTTGGCGGCAATTGCTTCTAAGTTAGATGAAATCAAAAAAGATAAAACTATATTGACCATCAATTACGACACAGGAGAGAGATATTGGTCGGTTGATAATTTATTTTAGCAATAAACCCAATTAATTTAATTTGAATCTGTATTTGTCTCAGGATAAGTGCAGATTTTTTTTATAAAATAACAAAGCCATCTAAAATTAGATGGCTTCTCAAATCATTCACACTTAAAAAAGTGGTAAGTTATAAGTACTTATTATAATATATGTGTATTAATCTTTCCTTCTAACGTTTGTTGCAATAGGTCCCTTTTTACCTTGTTCGATTTCGAAAAAAACATCGTCATTTTCGCGAACAGAATCAATCAAACCAGTGGTATGAACAAAAATATCCTCTCCTCCGTTTGATTGTGAAATGAAACCGAAACCTTTAGTTTCATCAAAAAATTTAATTGTGCCTTCGTGCATCTTATTGTATTTAAATGTTAATATTTTCTTGTTTGTTTTTATTTGAAATTTTAGCTTTCACCACCTCATAAACAATCGGTAGCAAAGAAAGTAAAATAATCCCAATGACAACTTTTGAAAAATTGTCTTTTATGATTGGGATGTTCCCAAGGAAGTAACCTACGAGTGTGATTCCAACCACCCAAAGGATGGCGCCTAAGACATTGTAGGTTAAGAAAGTTCGGTAACGCATACTTCCTATTCCAGCTACAAAGGGTGCCAAAGTTCGAACAATCGGGACAAATCGAGCGATTACAATGGTTTTGCTTCCATATTTTTCGTAAAACTCATGGGTTTTATCGATGTGCGATTGTTGAACAAATTGTTTTCCAAACACTTTGACCCTCGTGACCTTCATTCCAAATTTATTTCCAATGGAATAATTCAATGAATCTCCTAAAATAGCAGCTATCAAAAGCAAAACGATTACTATCCACACATTCAATCCATTGTCTTGTGCGGCCAACATTCCGGCAGCAAAAAGCAGGGAATCACCTGGCAAAAAAGGCATTACGACTATTCCTGTTTCCACAAAAACTATGGTAAATAAAATCGCATAAACCCAATAACCGTAATCTCGAATAAAGTCCGCTAAATGTTCATCAATGTGTAGAATGAAATCAATTAATTCCATTGAGAAGATTAAAAATTAATTGACAAATTTAGGTGAAATAATCCGATTATCAAGTAAAAAAATACTTTTACTTATAAAAAATACTTAAAGTTATATTTCAGCGAATGTATTGAACTTCTAATTGGAAAGAACTTTGAAAAAATCTCCAAAGATGAACATTTCGTAATTTGAATTTACTTATTTTTAAACTTCATTAAGGTTTCTCTCGTGAAATCAGACAGCACCAAATGTCCACTCATCTCCGCTCTTTTCGGCATCACCTCTTTCCAATCTTCTGTTTCCTTCCAGAAAATCGACTTCAAGTCACGCATGGCTTCTAAACTATAGATCGATAAATCCTTAGCAAATTCTTGAACCGATTTTTCACAAGTTTCGGCATCCTCAAAAACTTGGTTATAAATCCCTTTTTCCTTTGCCCACTCTGGAGATTTCCACTCTTTTGGATTCATGGTCATTTCAGAAAAAGCTGTAATTCCAATTTTACGCGTAATGGCAGGTTCAATTACAAATGGACCTATTCCAATCGATAATTCACTCAAACGAATGGAAGCTGAAGCATCGGCAAAAGCATAATCACAAGCCGAAGCCAAACCTACTCCTCCACCAACTACCTTTCCAGTGATGCAACCAACGATAAACTTTGGACAACGACGCATAGCCATAATTACATTGGCAAATCCCATGAAAAACTTTTTGCCTTCCTCGAATGATTGAATCGATAATAACTCATCGAATGAAGCTCCAGCACTGAAAACTTTGTTTCCTGCACTTTTCAGAACAATGATCTTCACTTCGTCATTTTTACCCAATTCATCCAATATCCTAACCATTTCATGCAATTGTGCACTTGGAAAAGAATTGCTTTTTGGATGATAAAATTCAACCGTTGCTATATGTTTGTCGATATCGTATTTGATATAGTATTTGTCCATTTTAATTAATTTGTGTTTAAAGCAATTATCATCTATAAATTTACAACTATTTATCAACTAATTTTCGTTATTATAGTATAATTTATAGTACTTTTTCCCATTTTCATCCACCCCTTGTTCTATCATTTGACGATTGCCATGAACATAAATATGAAAATTCTTGTCCAACTTAATGATGCTCTTAAAGAATCTCGCTTGTTTCTTTACGGCATTTTTCGAAATATCAAATTGATCATTTAACTCAACCTCATATACATCTTCAAATCTCTTTCTATAATCTTCGAAACTTTGCTTCAATTCTTCTTGTTCTAATACTTGATCAGCAAATTGATCGATTCGGAATTGATCATTTTCTTTGAAGAAATTAACTGATTTATTCAATAAATCGGCTTGATCCACACGATTTACTTCAAAATCTTCAGGCAATTTATCCATTACATAACTCTTGCAAAAACTAAGCGTATTTGCCGTATCGAAATATTCATCTTTTCGTTGAATGATTTTCAAAAATTCATCTGCCCAAATACCAAATTCATCACCTTTTGATTTATCAATAGAAGCCACCACATAACCATCCTCTTCTTCTATGTCGAGTATCAAACAAGCCTTATCGACCTTTGACAAAGAGATTCCCTCTTCGGTCCAAACATCATAAGAATTCTCGTTTGAAACAGCTTTCAAAAATTTCTCCTTATTGTCCAATTTGTAAATCCCCAAAGCTTTGATGTGTTCACCATCAAATTCAACATGTGGAAAATAAACTACAAACAACTCTCCTCCTTTACTTTTTGGATGACCATTTACCCTATAAAGTTGTTCAGCTATGATATTAGAATTTTGCAACAACTGCGTTCGATCTTCGAAAATTGATTTTGCAGCCGAAAACACTACATTGTTTTCTAAATCTTCTTCATCAGTGAAATGAAAGTATTCTTCTGTTCTAAAAGGTTTCGTAAAAAAGTTATATAAATTATCCTTTAGTTCTTCCGGATAAAATGTCAAAGTCTTTGACAATTGAACACCTTCGTCTAAAGTCGAATTTCCAACATTATGAATAACTAAATCAAAGTCTTCTTCTGGATTAATAAAATGCATATTCTTCTATAATTTGAATGGCGAATTTAACCACATAATTTCAAATAAAAAATTGAGGATTTTCTTAGAACGGACAAACAGATGTATTATCCAATAAAAAATGCCCAGCAAAACTGGGCATTTTAGAGTGACCTCGGCAGGATTCAAACCTGCAACCGCCTGAGCCGTAATCAGGTATTCTATTCAGTTGAACTACGAGGCCTAAATTTCGAAGTGCAAATATATAAACTCTTTCCATTTTAACCAAATTACTTAACTTGCAAACATGAAAAACTTATGGATTTTATTATTTATTCTGATTTTCTCTTTTAGTTGTAAAAATCAAAACAACTATGAATCAAGTGTTCAGGAAAATAATTTATTGGAATATGCTGAAAAAATAAATATGTATGAAACTTCAGATTCTATATTTATTCATTCAAATCAAAGCAAGTTATCCTTCGCTAAATCAGAATTGCCTTTAAATTCAGCGATGATAGTCCCAACTTCTGCTATCGCTTTTATGAGTGAATTGGATTTACTCGATAAAATCACAGGTGTCAATCAGGGTGATTTTATCTACAATCAAGAAATTCGAAACAGACTTCAGGATGGAACTATTGAAGAAATTGGAACTTTCAATGAAATTTTCATTGAGAAAATAATGGTAAACAAACCCGATGTTTTTATTACCATCTCAAGTCCTATGCAAGCCAAACATCATCAATTGATAGAAAATCAAGGAATAAAAATTTTATTCATGGACGAATATGAAGAGTTAAATCCTTTAGGAAAAGCAGAATATGTGAAAATCGTCGGAAAATTGTTTGGTAAAGCGGAAGAAGCTGAAAATTTATTCGATGAGATTGTATCAAATTACCATAAAATCCAATCAGAAATCAAAGAATTTAACCAAGAAAAGCCAACGATTTTCGCAAATCAGATATATGGCGACGTTTGGTATATGCCTGGTGGAAATAGTTTTCAAGCCAAATTATTTGAAGATGCTGGAGGAAATTATCTCTGGAGCAATAACAACAGTGAAATAACTCTCAATTTATCTTTCGAAAGTGTTTATAAAAAAGCCAGTCAAGCCGACATTTGGGTGAATGTAGGAGATTTCCCGAACAAAGCCGCTCTTTTAGCAAGTTTCCCGAATTACAATTGGTTCAAATCTTTCCAAAATGGGAGAATTTACAATTGGAACAAAAGAAAATCCGCTACCGGCGCCAATGATTATTTCGAAACCGGAACCGCTCGTCCGGATTGGGTTTTGAAAGATCTGGCTGCGATTTTTCATCCGGAATTATTTCCGGGACATGAATTGAAGTTTTATAAGAAGTTGGAGTGAATTAACTTGATTTTGAAACTATAAAAGATTTTATCCAACCATGTTTCTCACTCTGGAAGTAGTGTTCCTTCTTCGCTTAAGATAATTTGGTTGTCTTTTTCGATTATTAGCGTAACGTCTGATGAGCTTTCTTCTGCAACAAGAATATTTCTGTAAACTTTGTAGGTATAATTTTCAACTGAAAAAATAATTACATGATTTCCAGCATTACCCTCATATTGTACTAAGCCTTTATTCAAAATCAACTCTGGTTTTGAGTTTTCTTTTTCACCTATTTTCCAAGAAGCATATCGATATTCCTCTTCTGAAAGTTTGTCAATTCTAATCTGATAACTCTTTGTATATATCTTATAAACCGGATTTTCAAAATCCCTCAAAGAAGGATGCAAGTTTTCTTTTTCCTTTGCAATCAAATACTCTTTTAATTCCTTTTCAACTTCGCTTTGATAGTTTACCGCAAATATTTTCCCCTCATGATCTAACCATACATCACCATTTTCAAACGCAATTCCCCTCCAACCTATCTCTGACCATTGCTTAGGATTGGAATTAGCAATTTTAGCAACAAGAGTATTATCAAATACTTCCTCAAATCGCTTTTTAAATTCTTTTTCGTCCTCAATACTTGGAATAGGATATTCTCTTTTCAAAGGAAAATGAATGATGTTAGCTATCTTGTCTATATTTTTTTCTCTAAAAAATGTTATGATTTTAATGACATTAGTATCTATAGGCTCAATTTGAGAAAGATCGGTATTCGTAATCTCTGTATTGATAGCTGATTTATTTCCGACCTCTGAAGAATCACTATTCTGGTTTTTTGACAGATTGCAAGAAGCTAATAAAATCAAGAATACTATGTAGAATGGTTTGTTCATTTTCTTTTGTAAATCTAACCGATTTATTTGAATATTCCGGAGTTATTTCCGGGACATGAATTGGTTTTTTACAAAAAATTAGAATAACTCCGACTTAAACTGCTCCAAAAAGCGCAAATCATTTTCGATGTACATACGGATATCACCGATTTGATAAAGCAATAAAGCAATTCTCTCGATTCCCATTCCGAAGGCATATCCAGTATATTCTTCTGGATCGATATTCACATTTTTCAGAACATTTGGATCGACCATTCCACAACCCATAATTTCCAACCAACCAGTTCCTTTGGTCATTCGATAATCGGTTTCGGTTTCCAGTCCCCAATACACATCGACTTCAGCACTTGGCTCGGTAAATGGGAAATATGAAGGTCTCAAACGGATTTTAGATTTCCCGAAAAGAGCTTCAGTAAAATAACTTAAAGTTTGACGTAAATCTGCAAAAGAAACGTTTTTATCGATATACAAACCTTCGATTTGATGGAACATCATATGTGATCTTGATGAAATCGCCTCATTTCTATAAACTCTACCTGGCGATAAAATTCTAATCGGTGGTTCATTCTTTTCCATGTATTGAATTTGAACGGACGAAGTGTGTGTTCTTAATACGATGTCTGGATTCTGCTCGATGAAAAAAGTATCTTGCATATCTCTTGCTGGATGATGCTCAGGAAGATTCAAAGCAGTAAAGTTATGCCAATCATCTTCGATTTCAGGACCATCAGAAAGTGTAAATCCAATGCGTGAAAATATATCGATGATTCTATTTTTCACACTATTGATCGGATGTCTTGCACCGAGTTCTTGAATTTCACCTGGACGAGTCAAATCCAACTTCAATTCATTTGAGCCCGAAGTTTCTAAAGAAGATTTAAGGGTTTGAACTTTTTCTGTGACTAAATTTTTCAATTGATTGACCGTTTGTCCAAATTCTTTTTTTTGTTCGTTAGGAACAGTTTTAAAGTGCGCAAACAAATCATTCAGAATACCTTTTTTACCTAAAAATTTAATTCTAAAATCTTCGACTTCCTTTGAATCTTGAGTAGTAAATTGATTTACTTCTTCTATATATTGTTTGATTTGGTCAATCATTTTATGTTTAATTTAGTTTTGCAAATTTAATCGTTTCAAATGATAAGCAAGCAATTTTTAATCATATAGAAACAAAAAGTTGGTAGAAACTAAATTCCTACCAACTTTAAATATTTTGTTATATTATATTGTTGTCAAACGCAATGTGTTGGTTTTACCCATTTCAGAAACCGGCATGGCGTTGATGTTGATCACATAATCTCCCCAATCAACAAAACCATTATCGACAGCCATTCGATTTACTTTGATCACCGTTTCATCCGTACTCATATTTCCAGCGTCATAATACATCGCTCTAACACCCCACAACAAATTCAATCTTCTAACAATATGTTTGTTTGGCGTATAAACCAAAATATGAGCAATCGGTCGATACGAAGAAATCTGGAAAGCGGTATAACCCGAATAAGTCAGGGTTGAAATCGCTTTTGCCTTTACCAAATTGACCATTTTAGCAGCGCTATAACAAATCATTTTGGTGATGTATCTATCGTTTCTGTTTTTTGGTTTCAAAGTTGGAACCTTAATCGTGGGTGAATCTTCCACCCTTTGAAGAATTTTAGTCATGGTTTCTATAACTTCCACTGGATAATCTCCCACAGAAGTTTCACCACTCAACATCACTGCATCGGCTCCATCATAAACAGCGTTCGCAACGTCGTTCACTTCCGCACGAGAAGGAGTCAAACTCGTCATCATGCTCTCCATCATTTGCGTAGCAACTATGACTGGAATTCGTGCCAATTTCGCTTTTCCGATCAATGATTTTTGGTGTTCAGGTACTTCTTCAATTGGCATTTCGACTCCTAAATCTCCACGAGCAACCATCAATCCGTCAACTACTTTGATGATTTCATCAATATTTTCAAGAGCTTCAGGCTTTTCGATTTTTGCTATGATTGGAACTTTATATTCAGCATTTTCGTCTATGATTTCTTTCAAATCCATCACATCTTGTGCTGTTCTAACAAAAGAAAGTGCTACCCAATCCACATGGTGTTTGATAGCAAATCTCGCATCTCGAATATCTTTTTGGGTCAAAGCAGGTTGAGAGATTTTTGTATTTGGAAGGTTTACACCTTTTTTTGAAAACAAAGGTCCGCCTTGTACAACTTCAGCTTGCACTTCATCTTTGTTGTTAGTTTTTAAAACTTTCAATACAATTTTCCCATCATCGACCAATATATTTTCACCTACTTTCACATCATTTGGAAACTGTTTATAGTTCATATAAACTCTTTCTTTGTTTCCGATGATTTCTTGATTGGTAAAGGTCAAAACGTCTCCTGCTTCTAATTCGACGCCTTCTTCTACTTCACCGATTCTCAATTTTGGACCTTGAAGGTCGGCCAAAATTGCGGTGTTGTATCCATATTCTTCGTTAAGAGAATGGATGATTTTGATTTTCTCTTTTACATCATCATGATTCGCATGAGAGAAATTTATCCTAAAAACATCAACTCCTCTATCCATCATGATTCTTAAAGTTTCTTTAGAATCAGTCGATGGACCTAAGGTCGCTACAATTTTAGTTCTTTTTAAATACTTTGGATTATAATACATTTTCGCTTTTTACTTTTTTAAAATATCAATCGATCGATTGACTTTATATTATTTACATCAAATTTAGTAATCTTCTGAATAAAAGAATTTTCTTTTATCCATTTTTCTTGTTCACCAGTTACTTTCAACAAATAATTATATTCTTTGTGTTGTTGAATCAATGCTGGAGCAATTTCAACATCAAAGAGTTTTAAATTTTCTTGTTTAATTGACTGATTGCCTAAACTATAAGCAATATTTTTTATGATGTGATAATCGCAACCACTTTGTACATCTTCCCATCTATAAACTGGATAATAAGAAGTTTCACCATGAAAATATACATCTAAATCTTCGATTCTATAAAATCGAGTTTCAAAAAATTTATTCAAATGAAATACAAATTGCGGTGAGTGAGAAAAGCTGGATACTATACCGTAGAGTTCAAAATCGATGAACTCTGAAGCATCCAATAATATTGTTTTCTGCGCCATTTACACAACGTTATCCATTTGTTTTTGTAAAAAATAATACGCTCTTCTCGAAGCGTTTTCTTCTGCTTTTTTCTTAGATGTACCTCTACCTTTGGCTACTACTTTATCGTTCAATCTTATGACAGAGACAAAAACTATCAAATCCTCTGCATTATCTTCATCAAAGGTATTGAAACTTATTTTGTTTTTGGTCTTTTGTCCCCATTCTAAAATTAAGCTTTTGTGACTTGTAATTGCTCTTTCGAGTCGGTCCAAGTTAATTCGTTTTTCAAGGATTTGTTCTGAGATGAATTTGGAAGTAAATTCAAAACCTTTGTCTATATACATTGCTCCGATCAAGGCTTCTACTAAATTACCATAAATGTCTTCACCCAAATTTGGATTGCCATCCGGATGTAGATAATCGGCCAATTTAAAATGTTTTCCAAGGTTGTTCAATTGTTGTCTTGAAACCATTTTGGATCTCATTTTGGTCAAATACCCCTCTTGTTTATGAGGAGCTTTTTCGAAGATATAGACAGCTATGATAAGCCCCAATACAGCATCGCCCAAGAATTCGAGACGTTCAAAATTGACATCGTTTCCGTGTTCATCTTTTACTTGAGCGGAACGATGAATAAATGCTTTTTCGTAGATTTCAATGTTTTTGGGTTGATAGCCCAAAAGCTCATATAAAAAAACGTCTAAATTTGGGATTTCGCAAGATTGAGTTCGAGTTTTATCAAAACCGAAAATTGATTTTATTCTCTCCCACAGAGGCATATCATTATTTCATTTTTCTAAAAACAACACAAGCATTGTGTCCACCAAATCCAAATGTATTGCTCATACCAACATTAACCTCTTTTTTTACAGCTTTGTTAAATGTATAATCAATTTTAGGATCTAAATTTTCATCATCTGTAAAATGATTAATAGTCGGAGGGACTACATCATGGATGATTGCACCTATAACCGAAGCAGCTTCAATCGCTCCTGCAGCACCTAAAAGGTGACCAGTCATAGATTTCGTTGAATTAATTTGAATATTATACGCATGATCTCCGAAAAGTTTTTGAATAGCTTTTGATTCAGCTATATCTCCTAAAGGAGTTGAAGTTCCATGCATATTGATGTGATCTACATCTTCTATATTAATTTTAGCATCGTCCAATGCATTTCTCATCACATTGTAAGCTCCCAAACCTTCAGGATGAGGAGCGGTCAAATGGTGCGCATCTGCAGAAAGTCCACCACCGATGAACTCAGCATAGATTTTAGCACCTCTTGCTTTGGCGTGTTCGTATTCTTCCAAAATAATCGCCGCACTACCTTCACCCATAACAAATCCATCCCTGTCTTTATCGAATGGGCGTGATGCAGTTTTCGGATCATCATTTCTTACGGATAGCGCATGCATAGCGTTAAATCCACCGATACTCGAAGCTGTTACAGCCGCTTCAGATCCACCACTTACAATCACATCAGCTTTTCCTAATTTGATCAGCATCAGTGCATCGATAAGTGCATTGGTCGATGAAGCACAAGCAGAAACAGTGGTATAATTAGGACCCATAAATCCATATTCCATAGAAATGTGTCCAGGCGTGATATCCGCTATCATTTTTGGAATAAAGAAGGGGTTAAATCTAGGCGTCCCATTACCTGTAGCAAAACCAGAAACTTCTTCTTCAAATGTTTTGATACCGCCAATACCAGACCCCCAGATTACCCCTACTCTTTGTTTATTGACATTGGATTCTATAATTCCACTATCTTTTACAGCTTCACGAGCTGCTACGAGTCCTAGTTGTCCACAACGGTCCAATCGTCTTGCCTCTCTTCTATCAAAGTGATCATCGACATTGAAATTTTTTATTTCACAAGCAAATTGTGTTTTGAACGAACTAGCATCGAACAAGGTTATCGGTGCTGCTCCACTTACACCATTAGTCAATCCCTCCCAAAAATCTTGGAAACTATTACCTATGGGCGTGAGCGCACCTATACCTGTTACTACAACTCTTTTTAATTCCATAAATCTGGAAGATAATTTGAGAATTACTTATTTAAATCTTCAATGTATTGAACTGCCTGTCCTACAGTTGAAATTTTTTCAGCTTGATCATCTGGGATTTGAATGTCAAATTCTTTTTCAAACTCCATAATTAATTCTACTGTATCCAAAGAATCAGCACCTAAATCATTTGTAAAGCTTGCTTCAATGGTTACTTCACTTTCGTCAACTCCTAATTTGTCAACGATGATTGCTTTTACTCTTGATGTAATGTCAGACATAATAAATGTTTTAATTGTTTTTTGATTCGGCAAAAATATAAAACTTTAGCTAATCTTGCACATATTTATCGTGCAAACTTTGTTTTAATTCAGAACCCACAAATATAATCAAATTTTTTAACCCATATAAAATGATATAAATCAACAGATTCTACTTTATATTTAACCTAAATTTGTAACATTATTTTTAATTTTGCAAGCAATTACAACAATAATGGACGAAAAACTACTAAAGTACGGCATCTCAACCGATAAAGCCCACTGGAACCTGTCTCCAGAAAAGCTTTCGCAAATTTCAATTGAAAAAAATCAAGCGGAAAGAGCCTCTTCAGGCGCAATTAACGTGTTAACTGGTAAATTTACCGGACGCTCTCCAAAAGATCGTTTCATAGTTAAAGACGAAATAACTGAAAGTAAAATTTGGTGGGGAGATATCAACATCCCTTTCGATTCAGAAAAATTCGATCAGTTATATAATAAAGTGGTTGAACACTTAAGTGGAAAAGAAATTTATGTAAGAGACGCCTTTGCGTGTGCGGATGATAGATATAAAGTAAAAATTAGATCTATCAACGAAATGCCTTGGGCTAACTTATTTGTACATAATATGTTTATAAGACCCACTCAGGAAGAATTAGAAAACTTCGGTGAAACTGATTGGTTGATTGTAAACGCTCCAAACTTTTATGCAGATCCTGAAGTTGATGGAACAAGAGACAAAAACTTTGCAATCCTAAACTTTACCAGAAAAATTGCACTCATCGGTGGTACAGGTTATACTGGTGAAATCAAAAAAGGAATTTTCTCTGCGTTAAATTTCTTACTCCCAACTTACCAAGAAACTTTACCTATGCATTGTTCTGCAAATATGGGTGAAGATGGCGATACCGCTATGTTCTTCGGTTTGTCAGGAACTGGTAAAACAACTTTATCTGCTGATGCCAATAGAAAGCTCATCGGTGATGACGAGCACGGATGGACCAAAGACAATGTGATTTTCAATTTCGAAGGTGGATGCTACGCAAAAGTAATTAACCTTTCGGCTGAAAGTGAACCAGAAATCTTCGGTGCGATCAAAGAAAATGCTCTATTGGAAAACTGCGTTTTCAAAGATGGAACCAACGAAGTTGATTTTGAAAACAAATCAATCACAGAAAATACAAGGGTGAGTTATCCTATCTACCATATAGATAATATAACCGAGCCTTCTTTGGGTAGAAACCCTAAAAATATATTCTTTTTATCCTTTGACGCATACGGAGTTTTACCTCCAATTGCTAAGTTGACTCCAGAACAAGCCGCCTATTTGTTCATATCAGGTTATACATCAAAAGTTGCTGGTACTGAAGCTGGAGTTACTGAACCACAAACGACTTTCTCCGCATGTTTTGGTGCGCCATTCATGCCATTACACCCAGTGAAATACGCTTCTATGTTGAGCGAAAAAGTAGCTGAAACCGGTGTAAATGTTTGGTTGTTAAATACAGGTTGGAACGGAAAAGGTGAAAGAATGTCTTTGAAAAACACAAGAGCCGTAATTCAAGCTGCACTGAATGGTGATTTGGACAATGTTGAATACAAACAAGATCCATATTTCGGCATTCAAATCCCTCAAACTTGTAAAGGAGTTTCTTCAGATGAAATCTTAAAAGTAGAATCATCTTGGGACGATTTGGGAGAATATGATAAAAAAGCGAGATCATTGGCGAGTAAATTCAGAGAAAACTTCAAAAAGTTTGAAGATATAGCTGATGAAAAAATACTTAGCGGTGGACCTTTGGTCTAATTCATACTAATAATAAAACTGTTAAAATCCGAGAAATTGATAAAATTTCTCGGATTTTTCTTTATAAATTCTTGTCAATCTAAAATCTTGTATTAAATTCGCGCCAATTTATGCAAAAACTAAAATCACACAAATTATGCAACA
>Ga0209487_1001687_pt1 | contig 18497 bp, 21 predicted proteins | sample Poulit2012_FD_187524 | JGI IMG/M metagenome (GOLD analysis project Ga0209487, IMG submission 187524) | Agricultural soil microbial communities from Georgia to study Nitrogen management - Poultry litter 2012 (SPAdes) (version 2) | ecosystem: Environmental > Terrestrial > Soil > Agricultural land...
TCAGCTGCTCCGTTACAGAATGTCCAAACAACAAAGTTGAATGTCGACCCATGTAATGATCATACTGATGTATAAAGAACAAATTCATGTTCTTTCTAACATACTGGTTGTTCTGTTCAGTTTTCAAGGAGCAATTCGTTTGTCACCGTTTGAACTAGGCGACTCCTTTACAATAACACGAATGAATCGCGCTTGTCAAGGACTATTTAAATTTTTTTTGTATTACTTTCGGTTGCATAACTCTCGTGATCGGCAACGCAATTAAATATACCATGGACGATAAACAATGTCAAACAAATCTTTATTTACTTTAATATCTGTTAGGTAGCACGTTTTACGTGACCAGATTAAATCAAGCCTGCATCCAGATAAAATCCGTCTCTTTTATCTGGGCGTTTTTCATAATGAATAACGCCTTATAATGAAGGAGTTATTTTTCAGCTGTATTTAACCGTGTTTTCATTATGTCCTTTCCCTGCAAAAATAATCATGCTTCAACGCCATTTAATGCGAAAACTAAATCAACTATGCTATAATACGGTTGAATCTTTTAAGGAGGACAGACATGGCAGAGCAAGAGCAAAAGTTAGTCTATTCTAGTAAAATTAATAAAATTCGCTCGTTTGCATTAATTTTGGTTTTCATCGGGATCGCTATTATGTATGGTGGTCTGTTGGCAAAGAAAATTGAATGGTTAATGCTAACTTTATTTATTATTGGTGTGTTATTCATTCTTTTAAGTGCGGTCGTATACTTTTGGATCGGGTTATTATCAACAAAGGCACTTCCTATTATATGCCCGAACTGTGAGCGACCAACTAAAATGATGGGCCGTGTTGATGCTTGCATGCATTGTAAACAATCATTAACACTTGATAGAGACCTTGAAGGAAAAGAATTTGATGAAAAATATAATACGCGACGTTATAAAAGAGAAGTTGAATTAAACGAAAAAAAGTGAAAAGAACATGTTTTATAAAATGTGAGCAGACCAACGAGATCATACAGTAGACAATACCCTATTTGTATCCTCCTTTATCCCACTGCTCACATTTTTTTGTACACTTTTTTCAATATCCAAGTTCTTTTTAAGCACACTCGTCCTGATCGGCGAGTTCTTCTTTTGGTGGATAGACAGAGACAAATAGAAGTAAAATAGGATACGGAGGTCATGATGATGACACACGAAGACGAACCTTTTTTATATTTTAATTTTATAAATGATCAAGAAGGCATGAACCCGCTCCAATTTTCGAATCCCATAAAACAACTTGTCGCTCATTCAATCGATAAAGTCATTCCTTGTTTACTTCAGGTTCAGCAGGCTGTTGACGATGGCTATTATGCTGCCGGCTATATCAGTTATGAAGCCGCACCAGCATTTAATGAACAGTATCAAGTAAATGAGGGGAATAATATGCCATTCCTCTGGTTCGGTATTTTTACAGAACCGACAGATGAAGCGATTCATGAAAAGCGTTCATTTCATGCGGGTGCTTGGCAACCCTCTGTATCCATTGACACATACGACAAGAATATCGATACCATACAACAATTCATTTCAGAAGGCATGACCAAACAGGTGAATTACACCGTACGGCTCCACTCTATATTTTCAGGGGATGCATTTGCTTATTATAAACAACTTGAACAAGCGCAATCTGCGAATTATACTGCCTATCTTCATACGGGTGACTTCACTATTTTATCCGCTTCCCCTGAGTTGTTTTTTCGGGTAAAGGATGAAAAAATCATGACGAAACCAATGAAAGGGACCATTAATCGTGGACGAACATATGAAGAAGACTTACAGCAGGCTGCTTGGCTACAGAATTCGCAAAAAAATCGAACAGAGAATCAATTAATTGTCGATTTGATGTGTGAGGATTTAAAAAAGCTTGCTAAACCAGATTCAATTCGGGTTCCAGCGTTGTTTGAGATTGAAAAGTACCCGACTGTCTATCAAATGACGTCAACCGTAACCGCAGACCTTTCAGCGGCAACAAGTTTACTTGATATTCTCACGGTCTTATTTCCCAGTGGATCGATTACCGGGATTCCACGAACAGCGACAATGGAGATGATTACCGAATTGGAAACGGACCCGCGGGACGTTTATTGTGGAACGATTGGGTACATCACACCACAAAAGGAAGCTGTCTTTAATGTTCCGATCCGAACCGTACTAATCAATAACAAGGATCATCGTATGCAATTTGGTGTTGGTGGTGCCATAACGAGGGATTCCAATAAAAAGGAAGAATATGAAGAGGTTCTGACCAAAGCGAAACTGCTAACCAAACAACCCGTGAATTTTCAATTGCTTGAAACATTCGGACTCAAGGATGGGCACTATCTCGTCTTTGACAATCATCTCAGACGTCTGCAAAAATCAGCAACTTATTTTGATTTTGCTATTAATATAGAAACCATTAAAAGTGCATTGCAAAAAAAAGCCCGTACGTACCATTCGGGAAAATGGAAAGTCAGGTTGCTCGTTCAGATGAATGGGGAGCTAACGATCGATATGGACAAACTAGCTCCGACAACTACAACAGTGGAGGTCGCTTTGGCGAAAGAGCCGATCCATAAGGACAACTTATTCCTCTATCATAAAACAACGAACAGAGTCGTTTATGAATATCATAAAGAGATAGCGCTCGATTATTTTGATGTCCTCCTCTGGAATGAGGAGCAGGAAGTGACGGAATTTACAGCGGGTAATATCGTAGTCGAGAGGGATGGTGTATTCATCACTCCACCTATTTCATGCGGGTTGTTGCCAGGTACATACCGTGAAGAATTAGTCCGTAAAGGAAGCGTTATCGAACAGAAGGTTATGGTGAACGAGCTGACTCAGTTCGATCACATCTGGTTTGTTAACAGTGTGAGGGAATGGATCCCTGTCACCCTATCTACAGAGGAATAAAAGATTGGTATTCGTTTGAACTCGCTTGCACGTTCTAATTTATTAATATAAATTGCTTCATAGAGACTTGAACGAATACCAGTTTTTTAATGGGCAGGGGTATCTATTTGCTGACAGTCTTCACATTTACCATAAAGCTCTAGACGGTGATGTGTTACTTCAAATCCTGTCACTTTTTCAGCCAGTGATTCCACTTCATCTAATGGTGGATAATGAAAATCAACGATCTTCCCACATGTTGTACAAGAAATATGATAGTGCTCCGTCATATTACAGTCAAACCGACTCGAATTATCCCCATACGTAAGCTCACTAACAAGCCCAATTTCACGGAGTACTCGGAGATTATTATAAACTGTTGCTACACTCATATTAGGGAACTTTCCTTCAAGCGCCCGATAAATTTCATCTGCCGTTGGATGGGCCATTGATGTCAAGAGATACTCAAGAACCGCATGACGTTGTGGTGTTATACGAACGCCAGATCCTTTTAATGTGTCAATTGCCTGCTTTAACTTGTCATCTGACATCGTTATGCACCTCGCTTTCAATATTTTTTCATACTTAATTTATATTGTTAGATTGTAATCTTTATAATTAGTCTACAGCCCCGCACGACATCCTGTCAATCAAATTATATTATAATGAGTAACTAATTATAACCATTTTATGTTTAAAGACATTAAAACAGTGCACAGATGATCTGTGCACTGCTCCCCGATTCCTTTATACGTCAGCTTGTAAAGGGATTTCTTCGCCACCTAAACTCTGATTCACATACCGTGCTGCGACAAATAAATAATCTGATAAACGATTAAGATAGGAGATAACGAGTGGGTTCACTGTCTCTTCACTAATCCCAATCGCCAATCGTTCCGCTCTTCTGGCAACCGTTCGTGCTGTATGTAGTGCACTCGAAGCACGGTGCCCGGATGGCAAGATAAATGTTTGGAGTGGTGTCAGTACTTCATCCCATGCATCAATTTGTTCTTCTAGCTCATCGATGTGACTTTGCTTTAATTTCCAGCTCACTTCCCGGTCATTTGGTGTTGCAATTTCCGACCCAACATGGAATAAAATCGTTTGTACCCGGTGCATTTGTTGAAGAAAGTCCGTTTTCAGTTCCCACGCTTCCCCATCTAAAAAACTTAAAGCTAAGCCAATCATGGAATTTGTTTCATCACATGTTCCATATGCTTCCACGCGTAAATCTGTTTTTGGTACCCGTGATCCATAAACTAAAGATGTTGTCCCTTTATCACCTGATCTTGTATAAATCCGCATTCTTAATACCCCCTATTAGTGTCAATCTCATTCACATACGTATTTTCTTTTGCTTGATAGACGCGTAAGTTCTGTGTAAATATCTCTAGTGCACGTGTAACATATTCTGATGACACACCTGAAACATGCGGTGTCACGGTCATATTCTTCTCTAGCCAAAATGGATGTTCCGCTGGTAATGGTTCCGTTTCAAACACATCGAGGATCGCATGGGCGATTTCTTCCTGTTGAACAGCAACGAGTAAATCCTCGCTCTTCACGGCTTGACCACGTCCAATATTCATAAAAATAGCATCCTCCGACATGAGCTTGAACTCTTTGGCTGTGAATACATGGCGCGTTTCCACGGTACTCGGTAGGACAGACACGATAAAGTCCGCATCAGATAAGAGCGTATGCAAGTTTTCCATCGGCTCATTGACATCAAAGTGGTTTACGGCCCGACCACTTCTGGAGATGCCCCATGTTTTCATTTGAAAGGCTTTCGCAAGTCGGGCAATTTCTTGGCCAATGGCACCTGCCCCAACGATTAAGATGGTCTTTCCGGTTATTTCCTTTACACGTACTGTTTTATCCCAAATCTGATTCGCTTCATTCTTGCTGATCAGCTTTTCCTGGCGGTACGTTTGCAGCAACATGGAAATCGTATATTCACCCATGGGTACTTTGTGAATGCCACGCGCATTTGTGACACGTACCTGCTTCGCCTCAATTGCCTTAAAGGGCATCCGTTCCAATCCGGCTGACATGACCATAATCCACTCGAGACGGGTAGCTTGTCCCATTAATTCAGAGGTCAAATCTTCCCCATAAGTGACTAATACTTTTGCTTCTGATAGAGCCTCCTGTGCTGCTGTCATATTGTCCCGGAAAATAAAGTTCTCCGTTGGAAAATCCGTTTTCAATCGCTCTTGATGTTTCATTGAAACCGCTGCCGAAAAAAGAATCGTCAAAAAAACCCCTCCCTTTATGTTACATTCTCTAAGTTTATCATAAACGTTTTCGTCGCAATGAACAATCTAAAGGTAGGATATATGTTCCAGAAGTAGATCCGATTTAATTCCGCTTCCTTTGTGTAATCTGCTTTTTAATGGTTTGCATAATTATCTTTAAATCAAGTTGCAATGTGCCATGCTTGATATAATATAGATCGTGAATAACTTTCTCATCATGTTGATCATTGTACTTGTTCTTAAGTTGAGCATACCCGAGCAAACCAGGCCTTACAGCCAATCGTTTCATTTGATCATCATTATAATACATCGTCACTTCTGGTGTTTCCGCTTCTGGCCCGACTAAACTCATCTCTCCTTTGAGTACATTGAAGAGCCGAGGCAGTTTATCGATATGGTACTTCCGTAATTTCTGACCTGTCTGTGTAATCGTTTGTTGTTGATTCGAGATGATGGAAAAGTTGTCCGAAACCCCTTCTTTCCAGGAGGCGGGAACAGGATAGGGTGGCAGGGACCGAATCATGTGCGACGTATTTGTCACCGTACGAAATGTCCACATCATAAAGGCTTGATGCTGTTTACCGGTTCGTCGTTGCCTGTGTAAAATCGGTGCTCCTTCTTGTTTATAAACCCAATAACCAATGAATAAGAGAGCAGGCATGACTAATATAAGTAATGTCAAACTGATGAGGAGATCAATCAGCCGCTTCCCCATTAAATAGACCGTGTTTTTAATGCCCTTTCTTGTCCGAATCATTGCCCTCGACTTACTATTAGATTCAACCAACATCGTTTCACCTCACTCGATCATCTACTACGATACGTATTCATCAATTAAGGATCTATTCCTAAACAAGCAAAAAAAATCAGACAACCTCTTATATAGAGATTGTCTGACAATCGTTAAAGCGAACGATAATATTTTTTCAGCCTCTAGACGATCTTATTGGCTGTCTTTAATGTCTTGTAATGCTTCTGCCACATGGTCTTTCACACTGACTTTACGATATTCCTTTTGTAAGTTACCTGCTGGATCAATAATAAACGTTGATCGTTCAATCCCATAATATTCTTTACCGAAGTTCTTCTTTAATTTCCATACACCAAATGCTTCGGCAAGTTTATGTTCCTTATCTACCAGTAAGCTAAATGGCAGATCATGTTTTTTAATAAACTTCTGGTGGCTCTCTTCCTCATCCGGACTAACACCCAAAACGACGGCATTTAAATCGCTAAAGCTCTGATGTTCGTCACGAAAGTCACAGGCCTGTGTCGTACAACCTGGGGTCATATCCTTCGGGTAAAAATAGAGCACAACATGCTTCCCGGAAAATTGAGACAAGCTCACTGCTTCCCCTTGTTCATCTTTTAAGGTAAAATCAGGTACCTTTTCTCCTACTTCAATTGCCATTACCAATCCCTCCATACTCATCTTCTAACCATAAGTATAGCATAATCAGACTCGTTCCGCTTTACACATATACCTTCCCCTCGCTTACTCGCTCTTTTGTATAACGAGCCGGAGCATAAAGGCGGTTGGTAAAATATAGCCAATTAATGCCTCGATTAATGCGATAAGCCGGCCGATTCCAATCGGGATAATATCACCATAACCGATCGTTAATAATGTTACCCCACTAAAGTAAAAAGAATGGATGAGTGACCCGAGGACACTCACTTGTCTTAATTCACCATGTTCAACAAGGAGGATTCCTTGGAAGGATAAAATAAAATAGATCAATCCAAACCCCATCATGACGATGGTATAAATAACGAGCAATGTATAAAACATGTCAATCGAAAATCCACTTGCCTTCATCTTTCGATCGTGTTCTGTCTTCTCTCCTTGAATAAATTCAAGTAAGCTTTTCAACATAATGAGACAGATAATCCCGACAATAATGCATAAAAATAGGTTCATATAATCCCCTTCTATTCTAGGATTTTAGAAGATGAATGCTTCTTTCTTAGCGTATTGTATCTTCTACTATGCTTATGCTCGTCCTTCGAAAGATTCTCCCTTTTTATAAAAAGGGAGGGAACAGAAGAGGCGATTGAATTTTTTCTAGGAAAAATCCCCATTAAAATACCCGGATGAAGCTGCATAGAGCATCTTCATCCGGGTAGCATATCTTTTATAATGTAATGAATTTTATATAATTGGCAATTCATCAAAGTCTTGTACTTGATAGAGATCATAATAACTGCCTTGTCGACGCATCAGTTCTTGATGTGATCCTACCTCTTTAATTTCGCCGTGTTCAATGACAACAATTTTATCAGCATGTGTAATGGTTGCTAACCGGTGAGCGACAATAAATGTTGTTCGCTCAGAGGCTAAGTTTTCCATCGCATGTTGGATGCTTTGTTCACTTTCTAAATCCAATGCTGATGTCGCTTCATCAAAGATGAGGATTGGTGGGTTTTTCAAGAATACCCTGGCAATCGCGACACGTTGTTGTTGCCCGCCCGATAATTTAACACCGCGTTCGCCCACTAACGTATCATATCCATAGGGTAAGTTGGCAATAAACTCATCTGCATTCGCCGCTTGTGCAGCTGCTCGCACTTCAGCGTCTGATGCTTCTGGATTCCCCATGCGAATATTCGTTGCGATGGACTCACTGAATAAGATATTGTCTTGTAATACCATGCCAATATTATTCCGTAATGAGCGTGCTTTAACATCTCGAATATCGATACCATCTACTTTGATTGCCCCACCCGTGACATCGTAAAAGCGTGGAAGTAAGCTAATAAAGGTTGATTTACCGCCACCACTCATGCCTACTAAGGCAATGGTTTCGCCCTTTTCCACTTGTAAATTGATTCCCTTTAAGACCGGAACCCCTTCATCATAATGGAATGCGACATTCTCAAATTCAACCGATCCTTCAATCCGTCCTAAATCGATTGCTTCCTCTTTATCCGTAATATCATAGTCTTCATTGTAAAATTCAAATACCCGATCAATCGAGGCAATCGATTGTGTCAATTCGGTTGACGCATTGACGAGTCTCCGTAACGGACTGTATACTCTTTCCATATATCCGACGAAAGCAACCATCGTTCCCAATGTTAGGTTACCCGTAATTACTTGATAACCCGCAAATGCAATGACGATTAACGGCGCTAAATCGGTAATGGTATTCGTTACAGCGAATGTTTTCGCGTTCCAACTTGTATGGGAAATTGCTCTATTTAAGAAATTCTTATTCCGCTCAGTAAATAACTCTTGTTCATGTTCTTCCAAGGCAAAGCTTCTGGTGACCGGCATACCTTGTACCCGTTCATGCAAATGCCCTTGAACTTCCGCAAGCGCCTGTGAGCGATCACGTGTTAGTACTCTTAACTTCGCATAGAAATATTTCACAGCGAACCCGTATAACGGAAAGAGAATAATGGAGGCAAGCGTGAGCCACGGATCCATCGTTAACATGATCGTAATCGCGATTAGGATCGTAATTAAATCCAACCACAGATTCATCAAACCCGTGACAACAAAGGATTTCGTCTGCTCCACATCATGTACAACCCTAGAAATAATCTCGCCTGTTTTCGTATCGGAGTAGTATTTTAAACTTAATTTTTGAATATGGTCAAATAGTTTCTCCCGAATATCAAACAAAATATGGCTCGCGACCCACTGGGCTAAATATTGTCTCGCGTATTCAATCGGTGGTCGTAATACGAGAAAGATAATAAAGGAGATCCCCATTAACCAGAACAACTTACTTGTTTTTGCTGCATTTGTTAGGTTTTCGGCATCAATAATATTATCAATCACATATTTTAAAATCAACGGTATTAATAAAGGAATAGCGAATTTTAATATACCGATCAGAATGGTCCATAAAATCTTCCATTTATATGGTGTTACAAATTTCATATACTGCTTAATTGGTTTCATTACTTAATCTTCCTTGCTAAAGTTATCTCGCGATACTATATTTAATCTTCATTGAAATGCGATTCTTGACGATAGGTTAAAAAATGCTCATACCACTTATCTATAAAGCCCGGTGCAAACGGACCTTCCCGTTGTCTAACCATACTCATCAGTTGATCAACATGTCGATATAAGATCTGATCGAGTTCGGGTGGATAATTCATTTCATATTTGTGTTCGGCATATTCATCTTCATCTAATAAGGTATAGGTCATATCTGGATATACCTTTAAGTCGAGGTCATAATCAATGTATTTCAACATATTATGCTCATATAAAAAAGGCGATGCAAGATTACAATAGTAATGGATGCCATCACTTCGTATCATCCCGATCACATTAAACCACGCCTCAGAGCTAAAGTACGAAATAGCGGGTTCTCGAGTGATCCATACTCTGCCATCACTTTCCATTACTTCCGCCTTATCATTCGCCCCGATAAAGATTTTGTTTGTTCCTTTTAACACATAATTTTGTCGCCACACTCGGTGCAACGAACCATCATGCTTATAGCTTTGAACAATTATCTTCGCCCCTGCATCGGGAACATTCATAAGAATCTTCCTTTCTTTATCGCCTGCCTTTATCTCATCTTCTTTATTTCGTCTAACCTCAAGTATAAAGCGAGCCCTATGAAAACTAAAGTATTATGTACTGTAGTCACCGACTAGCAATAGATTGATTCCATCGTTTTCACTCTTTTATACCGAGTAACATCCGGTACATCTCTGGCTCCTTCACAAGATCTGCGATCGTATACGTATCTAAGACCGCTAAATAGGCTGCTAATGCTTCATGAAGCACATGTTTTAATCCACAAATCGGCGTAAGTACACAGTTATTATTTTCGCTATTAAAACATTCCACCATATCGAAGTTCTCTTCCGTTTCTCTCACAATCGAACCGATCGTCACCTCGCTTGGGTCTTGGGCCAATGTTATTCCACCACCCCGACCGCGTGTCGTTGTGATCACCCCAATTTGCCCCAGTTGATGAATGACCTTTGTTAAATGATTTCGTGATATCTGATAGGCCTCTGTTATTTCTGTAATGGTCGATTTACTCTCCGAGCCTTTAACTGCTAAATATAGTAAAACACGTAACGAATAATCTGTATAATTGGTTAGTTTCATTTTCATCACCCTGTTTATTGTAACATGTTTCACCTATCCAATTATGTCTAAGCAATGGCATGAATGTGAAGCCTTTATGAAGCTTGCTCTCTACCTCTTGTAGCTTTTATCAATCCACGTTACAGTAAAGGTACATTACAAATACATGTTTAAAGGGAGAGGGAAATTCATGACATTATCAGCCCATACCATTCAGACAATTAAAGCAACCGTACCCGTTCTTGAGGAACATGGTGAGACCATTACAACTGTATTTTATAAAAATATGTTTAACGATCATCCTGAATTATTAAATATCTTTAATGAAGCAAACCAAAAGCGTGGAAAACAACAACAAGCACTTGCCAATATGGTGTATGAAGCAGCCAAAAATATCGATCAACTGGAAGTTCTTTTAGAGGATGTCCAATTAATTGCCGAAAAACACCGTGGATTACAAGTTAAACCTGAACATTATCCAATTGTCGGCAAATATCTATTACTCGCCATTAAAGAGGTTTTAGGAGAGGCAGCAACAGATGAGATTATGACGGCTTGGGAACAAGCATATGGTGTGATTGCCCAAGTATTTATTGATCTTGAAACGGATATGTATCAAGAAGCTAAAGATCAAGTCGGTGGTTGGGATGGATTTAAAGACTTTATTGTTGTCAATAAAGTCAGGGAGAGTGATGCGATCACATCCTTTTACCTTGAAGCGAAGGATGGGGAAGTCCTACCAGCATATCATTCGGGACAATATCTGACGATTCGCGTTACCATACCAGGTGAAGAATATATGCACATTAGACATTATACATTATCAGGTCCATCCAATCCGAAGCAATTTCGTATCTCTGTCAAAAAAGAAGCAGATCATGAGCCATATGGAAAAGTATCAACATTCCTACATGATCACGTTGGGATCGATGATCTATTTGAAGCAAGTGTGCCAGCGGGGAACTTCACTTTAAATGAAGAGTCAAATCCAATCACCTTGATTAGTGGTGGTGTTGGAATTACACCGATGATCAGCATGTTGGAAACATTAGCTACAGATAAATCGGACCGTGAGATCACTTTTGTTCACGCCGCTCAAAATGAATCAGTCCATGCTTTCCATCCAACAGTCAATGAACGGATCAAGGATTTACCACGTGCGCACTATATCTATGGATACGATCAGCCTATCCAGCAAGAAGGAAAACACGATTTCACCGGATATGTTAGTGAAGCCATTTTAGCAAAAGCGATGAAACCAGACGCGATTTACTACGTTGTCGGTCCTGTTCCCTTCATGGAGCATGTTGCAAGTCTGTTAGCCACATTAAATGTTCCTACAGACCAGATCAGATACGAATTATTTGGCCCTGCACAAGACATCTTAAAAGAAGCACAAGTCGTTTCTTAACTAAAAAAAACAGTCATTCACATGGCTGTTTTTTTATTCATCAATAGGGACCATCCAATATCCTCACATCTAAAATAGAAAGAGAGCTTTCCGCAGAAAGCTCTCTCGTGTTAAAAATACATAGCTCGTTTATTGATGAGAAACTTATTACATCGTGATAAGCTTTTCATACGAAAATAAACGAGAATTTTGTTATTTTTTCTTCTGTTGAGATTTTTGATTTTGTTTCTTTACTTCTTGTGCGTCTGTCTCAGAAGCAAACTCTGTACCAAATTGACCTTGTTGTGCTTGTTGACTTTGTTGAGCCGCTTGCTGATTCTGTTGTTTAACCTTTTCTACGTTCGTTCCTGCAGCAGATTTTTTTGGGTTCTTACTCATCACTATCACCTCCGCAGTTATTAACTTATCCACTTTTATCATTATTATCCCAAAAAAATAAAATAATTTCATTTATCAACGGATCATGTCTCCGCTGATAAATACTTCATCATATTCAAATGCGAAACGGGGAATGGATAAGCTGATAATTCTGCTTCTGCTACAAAACGAAAGGGCTCCTCTCTAGCACTTGTTTCGTCTGTACTTGCATGATAGATCTCTAATTCCCAAATAATATGTGAGAAGACATGTTTTAATTTCCCTTGCTTTCCTTGAAGTGAAATCGTTAAGCCATATTCTCCATACACCCAATTTTCAATATGATCCATACCGATTTCATTGATCGGTACCATCGGGAATTGCCAGAGATCTGCTAATAAACCTTTGTTCGGGCGTTTTTCGATCACATATTCATTCTGTTTATTCTTGATTAATAAGGCAACATATGGAATTGTCTTTTGCTTCTTTGCTTTTGATTTAATCGGTAATTGCTCAGCAATGCCTTCTTCATAGGCGCGGCAATGTTGTTGCACGGGACAAATCGTACATTCCGGTGCTTTCGGTTTGCAAATAAGCGCTCCTAATTCCATAATTCCTTGATTAAATGAGGAGGGATCCTCTTGCGAGATGAGTTCACGAACATGCGCTTCAAACAACCGCTTCACTTTTGGTTGGGCAATATTTTCCTCAATTTTTAGGACACGTGAGAGCACACGCATGACGTTACCATCAACAGCTGGTTCCGGTTGGTTAAAAGCAATCGATAGAACAGCCCCTCTCGTATAAGGACCGATCCCTTTTAGTGAGCCCAACTCTTTCGGATTTCTAGGTACTTCACCATCATAGGTGCTCACCACTTCTTGCACCGCATGTTGTAAGTTTTTAACGCGGGAATAATACCCTAAACCTTCCCACGCCTTTAAAACGGCTTGCGGATCGGCCTTCGCAAGATCATAAACGGTTGGATAGAGAGTCATAAAATGTTCATAATAGGGTATAACAGTATCAACCCGTGTTTGTTGAAGCATAATTTCAGAAACCCAAATTTTATAAGGATCGTTTGTTCTTCTCCAAGGGAGATCTCGTTTATTCAGATGATACCACGTTAATAAATCTTGCTGAAATGCATAAATGTCAATGGTTTGTAACGACATATCACTCAATTCTCCACATCCTTATGTTACACTTAAGTTATACGTTATCCTTGAATCGTAGTAGCTTAGTCCTGAATCAAATCTGTTGATGAAAAATCGATTCCTTTACAGACAAATAAATAGACGCACCTTATGAATAAAGGGAGGATTGACAAATGGATACAGGAACACATATTGTAATGGGGGTTGCACTTGGTGGTTTAGCAACACTAGACCCTGTCGTAGCCAATGATCCTACTTTATTTAATGCTGTTTTCATTGGAGCCATTATCGGCTCACAGGCGCCCGATTTTGATACGGTTTTAAAATTAAAAAATAATGCAACATATATTAGACATCACCGTGGCATCACACACTCTATACCTGCCATTATCATCTGGGGAATTTTGATTGCCTCGATCATTCACATGTTCGTACCGCACGTTAATTTTCTACATTTATGGGCCTGGACATTTATAGCGGTCATTCTTCATGTTTTGGTAGACGTTTTTAATGCCTACGGAACCCAAGTACTCCGACCCTTTTCCAATCGCTGGGTGGCTTACGGATTTATCAATACATTTGACCCTTATATTTTCTTCATGCACATCGCTGGCATTGTTGCTTGGTTTCTTGGAGCCAACCCGGGATATACATGGTCCATTATTTATGTCGTACTCTTGTTGTACTATATTAAACGGTATATGGACAAGCGTGAAATTGTTCAAATGATCAATGATTATTATCAAGAAATCGAACAAGTCGTCACTTCACCAACCGTGAAACAAAACAACTGGCGGGTAGCCATCACGACGACCGATCATTTTTACGTGGGTACAGTGGATAATGGACATATACAAATCGACGATAAGTTCGATCGGATCCCTTTACCAAACACGCCACTCATGCAAAAGGCACAACATGATAAAAACATCTCGGCTTTCTTATCCTTTTCTCCCATTTATCGATGGGAAACCACTGGATATGAGCATTATACCGAGATTCGGTTCATCGATTTACGCTACCGCTCAAAAGGGCATTACTCTTTCGTCGCGGTCGTGCAAATTAATTCGGACTTGCAACTAAAAAATTCATATACAGGTTGGATCTTTTCGGAAAGAAAATTGCAAAATAAACTCTTTTCCAGTAACAACCCGATTTAAAACAGCCGGTAGATTTCTGCCCGCTGTTTTTTTATCTTTTTTAATTAAGACGCTACTTTATCACTTAATAAGGCGATCGGGATTGCTTCTTCTTCCTCATACATTTCATCTAATAAGTTAATTCGATGTCCCCATGCCATCACACCGTTGATATAATTGATCTTAAACGTATGTCCCGGATCCCCATTTAGTTCGTGAATATCACCGGAATGAAAGGAGTCTGGGTTAATCATATATGACAGGACAATTTGCATTTTTCGTTCATTGATCGCCACTTGACTTAACTCACCCAATTGCTCCGCTTTCATTGCCTTTTCTTTCAATCTTCCTACTTCTTCCCGTAATTGTTCCATCGTAAAATCACTGTATCGATAACTCATTCATTATCATCCTTCACTTATTAAATTTATGTCTGCCCGATTAGGGAGGGGAGGGCATCCTCGATCATCCCAATCGAAAAACCTTGGCGATACAATCCTTCTTTTAGTTTATTACGTAGTTCATAATCGTCATACTTCCCTTGATACCGACGTAGCAGTCGCTCTCCATGATGTTGAAGTGCTTCGAGTTCTGCATCTTGATCCGTCTCTTCGCGATATTCGGATCGGACATCATTGATGACATCCCTTGTAAAGCCGTTCCGGATTAAAGTTGACTGCATTTGATCCAATTGTTTATTAAAAGAATGCTTGCTACTCTGCCGGATTTTCTTTTCCGCTACTTTCATCGCTTTCTCGTATTGGATCCCGTACGTATATTGCTCCACCGCTTGGCGTGCGATTTGTTGTGTCACGCCTTTTTGCATCAGTTCTTTTTCAACAAGCCCAGGCCCCTTTGTTGTCGTTTGAATCCTCGTATTTACAAAAGCGATCGCAAATTCTTTATCATTCAGTAATTTTCGACTGCTTAACTTGTTCATAATTTCCGTAATATGTTCACGATCGACCTCTTTTTTAAGGAGGTAATCACGAATTTCCTTTTCTGTACGCATTCGATATCCTAAATAACGAATCGCTTGATCATATGACTTATGTATGGAGTCCTGTTGGACAAGTTTTCTCATCATGGCTTCATCTAATTCAAGCCCTTTTCGCAAGCCGAATTCGATTAATATATCTTCATCTACACTAAAACCATATTGTTCGCCTTGATTATCGTCTATAAAAATATTATAGCGATGTTTACTTCGCTTTTGCGTCGTGATCCGGGTAATTTTCGTCACTTCTCTCACCCCTCTCTTTATAATACCATGAAATCATTGGGTGACCACAACAATAAGCGTCTTGCATCACGCTGGTAATAATCCCGGGTGGGGGTTTGATAAGGAATCTATTCACGGCGGATAGCTCCGGATTTATCGGATCATGACAGCGTTTTTATAAAAAAGGGCGTGTTTTTATTGTCATTCATGTTATACTAATACTATAACAGATGATACATGAAAGGAGTCCTTGATCCGTGTGCTTATCCGACTTGATTTCGAATCAAAAAAGCCCATCTACACCCAACTCGTGCAACAAATTATTACCGGTATTGCGAAACAAGCTATACTCCCTGGTGAACGCTTGCCATCCGTCCGATCATTAGCCGCTGATATCGGCATCAATCACCATACCGTTCATAAAGCATATCAACAATTAAAACAAGATGATTTTATTTTAATCCATCGTCAACGTGGGGTTGTCGTTAATCCAGCCGGTATACCACCGGCTGATGCAGCATATAAAGAAAAGATAGCCGAAAAACTACAGCCCATGGTTGCAGAATCAATCTGTCGCGGGATGAGCGAAGATGACTTTCTAGCATTTTGTTCCACCCTATTTAATGAATTTACGGAAAAAGAAAGGTGATGATCACATGAATGCCATGATTGTATTACTTGTTAGTCTATTCATCCCTGTTTTTATTACTATGATGTTCATTCCTTACTGGACACGACGAACGGAAAGTTTTGGCGTCTCCATTCCTGAAGATGAATACCATAGCACTCCCTTAAAAAAGATGCGCAAACATTATGCATGGACAACACTCGGATTAAGTTTATTCTTGATGATTTCCTTTATCATCTTTGGGATGGTGACGGCAGCTAGTGAAGATTTTATTGGTATCGTATTTTCCATCATGATCGGCTTATACATCATTGCTAGTTTCCTTATTTATCTCGTATTTCATCGCCAAATGAAACAGTTGAAAGCAGAACAAAATTGGGGCGCCAGCAAGACAGAGCAACTTGTCATTGATACGGCCTTTCGTGAAGAAAAATTAAACTATTCAAACTGGTGGTTTATCATCCCTCTTCTGATCGCCACCGGGAGCGCAATGTTATCATTTCGATTTTATCATTTGATTCCTGATCAAATCCCGATGCAATATAGCCTTACGGGTGAGGTGACAAATTGGGCAGATAAATCATATCGGACAGCGCTGATTTTTCCCATTTTACAAGTATATATGACATTGCTATTCTTATTCATAAACACAATTATTGCGAAGTCCAAACAAGAAGTGAGTGCTACACATCCTGAGGAGTCGATTCGACAAAACATCGTATTTAGAAGGAGATGGTCCCTTTTCATCATCGTGTCAGGAATCGCAATGATTCTTATGTTCAGCCTTGTCCAACTGTCGTTTATTTTCTCGATAAATGAGTATGTCTTATGGATTGTGCCATCTGTCTTAACCTTACTCATGATCATCGGCGCGATCATCCTTTCCTTTACGACAGGGCAAGGTGGGTCCCGTATTCAATCTAGTACCGATAAAGCAGGTCATGTTATGGAGCGGGATGATGATCAATATTGGAAGCTTGGGCAGTTTTACTTTAATAAGGATGATCCGAGTATCTTTTTAGAAAAGCGTTTTGGAGTCGGCTGGACGAATAACTGGGCACATCCATTATCATGGATTATTCTTATTGGGATCATTGGATTAGCAGCAGGAATACCGTTTTTATTAATGCTCTAAATATTCACGAAGATGGATAAACAAAAAAGGTCCAAACCATTCGAAGACGAATCGTGTGGACCTTCTCAGTTATCTTTTTATTAGCTTAATTGGTCAACCGCTAAGATGGCATGAACAATATCATCTGCCGTTATGTCAGCTGATAAGTTCCCCATTGTTTCTCCTGCTTGTGTAGCGGCTTTCCCGACTTCATAGAGCTCTGCATAGGGAGTATCTTCTAAATGCATTTCCTTTAATGTTGTTGGCAAACCAAGTGAACGGTAAAAATCGATGTATTTAGTAATTTCATCTTTTGGATGAAGTTCAAGTACTAATTGGATGAGCGTTCCATAGGCCACCTTTTCACCGTGCGTCAATTCATGAATTTGCCCCTCTAAAACGGTAAATCCATTATGAATAGCATGTGCTCCAGCTAGTCCACCACTCTCAAATCCTAAACCTGAAAGCAATGTATTGGCTTCAACTACAGCTTCTACATGTTCCGTAACAAGTCCTTGTTGAACCGCTTTGAACGCCATTTCACCATATTCAAAAAGCGTCTTTTCACATGCTTCTGCAATGGCTTTCGCTGCGATACTTGTTTTACCTCCAGCCATTGTCGTTCCTCGACTCTTAATCGTTGCTCTTGCTTCAACCCATGTAGCCATAGCATCAGCGATTCCAGAAGAAAATAATCTTGCTGGCGCACCAGCAACAACGCTTGTATCTACCAGAACAAGATCAGGGTTTTTATCATAAAACTGATACGACTCAAAGATACCTTCATCATTGTAAATAACGGATAACGCACTTGTTGGTGCATCTGTTGAAGCAGTACTTGGAACAATAATCACACTTACTCCAAGAATATCAGCAATCGCTTTTGAAGTATCAAGTGTTTTACCTCCACCAACACCCATTACTGTATCGACGGTATGCTCTTTCCCTACTTTCGTAATTCGTTCAATCTCATTCGTCGATGCTTCCCCATTGAATTGTACATAATGATAGTCCATATCTGCTGCTTTTAAACTCTTACTTATGACTTCTTCCGTAATTTCCCAAACGATATCATCTGAAATAATAAGTGGATTCTGTCCAATCGGTTTACTATATTCACCAATGCTTTCTAAAGCACCCTTACCTTGAATGTATTTACTTGGAGATCTAAAAATAATATTCGACATCTAAATCATTCCTCCTAAGTCTTATAATACGCTAATTTGTCGAGATAATACAGG
>Ga0209487_1001688_pt1 | contig 18493 bp, 17 predicted proteins | sample Poulit2012_FD_187524 | JGI IMG/M metagenome (GOLD analysis project Ga0209487, IMG submission 187524) | Agricultural soil microbial communities from Georgia to study Nitrogen management - Poultry litter 2012 (SPAdes) (version 2) | ecosystem: Environmental > Terrestrial > Soil > Agricultural land...
CAGCTAACAGATCATAAATTTCATTAAATTGCTTATTTTGCTTAACCATTTTTCTATATATACTATATAAATGTTTTGGTCTACCAGACATTTCTGCTTCGATGTGAACTGTTTTGAGCTGGCTTCGCACTTCTTCTATGACTTCTTCAATATAGGATTCTCGTTCAGCGCGCTTTTGTTTCATTAATTGCACAATACGATAATATTGCTTTGGATTTAAATATCTTAAAGCTGTATCTTCTAGTTCCCATTTGATTGTTGAAATACCTAGGCGATGTGCTATTGGAGCAAAAATTTCTAATGTTTCATTAGATATTCTTCTTTGCTTTTCAGTAGGAAGGTGTTTTAAAGTTCGCATATTATGCAGTCGATCCGCTAATTTAATCAAAATAACACGGATATCTTTAGCCATTGCTACAAACATCTTACGGTGATTTTCAGCTTGTAACGCTTCTTTTGATTTATATTTAATTTTACCTAATTTTGTAACGCCATCTACGACCATTGCTACTTCTTCGTTAAACGCTTCACGTAAATCATCAAGCGTCACATCGGTATCTTCAACCACGTCATGTAAAAACCCACCTGCAATTGTAACAGGATCCATTTGCAAGTCTACAAGTATGTTTGCAACTTGTACAGGATGATTGATATAGGGTTCTCCCGACTTGCGGTACTGCTCTTTATGTGCATCTTTAGCAAAATTATAAGCATGCCGGATAAACTCTATATCCCCTTCTGCTAAATAGTCACTAGCTTTTTCTATAATATTCTCTATCGTTACAATTTCATTTTTGGCCATCTAATCACCTTAATCCGTTATATAAATATACACTTTCTAATAGTATCGAAAACTTTTTATAAAAAGTAAAGTAAAAAATCTTATATGTAATTATAATAATAGGCCTAACGATTTGTGACATACGTTAGACCTTAAATACTTCTTTAAAATATTAGTAGCTCATTAATGAAAGAACATCGTATCCTTCCAATTTCTCCATCCCATTTAAATATGATAATTCAATTAAAAATGCACACCCGATGACTTCACCGCCGAGTTCTTCAACTAGTTTGATTGTAGCCTCAATGGTTCCCCCTGTTGCCAGCAGATCATCCGTGATTAAAACTCGTTGACCTGGTTTTATGGCATCCTTATGGATTGTAAGTACGTTTTCACCATATTCTAGACCATAATCAACTTTGATCACTTCACGGGGAAGTTTTCCTTCTTTACGAACAGGAGCAAAACCTATCTCAAGCGCATAAGCTACAGGACAACCAATAATAAAACCACGTGCTTCAGGCCCTACTATAATGTCAGCTTTTTTTTCTTTCGCAAAGTCAACTATTTCATTGACAGCTGAACTAAAAGCTTTTCCGTTATCCATTAACGGAGTGATATCTTTAAATTCAACGCCTTCTTTAGGCCAATTATCTACTATTTTAATATGTTTTTTATAATCCATTGACTACTTCCTCCTTGGTTGTTTCCAAAGACATGAAACTTGCAAATAAACGATGTAATTCATCGATGGTTGAATAGTATAATTGTTTTTCCATATCTGCTTGATTCAGTCGATTTTGATATAAAGTTGACGCCTTTAAGTCGTTTTTTTGTGGGGTTGGATTTAATGTTAAAACTCCCTTGTCTATATTAACAAATTTTAGTTCTAAAAACACTTTTGACATAAAAATTATATTTTCTTTCGTCCAACCCTTAGTATCCATTATTAATTGCAGTTCATTATTTAAGTCAATCGATTTCCTCTTCATCAACTGAGCATACAGCCACTTAAAATCATCTCTTGATGGAAAGGTGGCAAGGTAAGTACTCTTTTCAATATAAAAACACAGATGAATTTGTGTTGGTTTTAAATGTTCAATTATCTGCTTAAGGTTCGACATGTCGGGCGGCAAGTCAAAAAGATATAATGCGTCAGTTTGATTAATATCTTGAATATTAGTTAAATAATTAATTTGTTCAAGATCAGTGTTAGTTTCAGGAATATCGATAGGTTGATTACTGATGATGACATTACGATTATTTCTTTCAAAATAGGGTGCGAGATCAGTATTCCTTTTCCCACGATGATCAAAAATTTGCCAATCATCTATTTGTAAGTCTTTAATAACAACTTGTGGCTTTCGATTACCATTCCATTCATTGATATTTAATTCCCCTACAACCGATATAGATGCAGTTTCAGAAATATGAGCATATAACTCACCTAAACCAAAACCAATACCTTCAAGCAAGTAATTTTCATATTTAAACTGTATTTTTAAATGATTTTTTAAGTGCCCAAGTTGTCGGATATCCTTAGCCTTAGATTTGATACAGAAAAGAGGCTTTGGATTTGCCATGCCAAATGGAGCAAGCTGATCAATTTCTTCAACAAGTGCTTCATTAACTTCAGGGATATTTAGTTGCTTATTTACTTCTAGGATAGGTTTATAATCCTCTGATTTTAGCTGCTCACGAATAAGGCGATTTAAGCTTTCACTAAGACTTCTTATGTTTTCAATTGGTAAGCTTAGTCCTGCTGCCTGAGAATGTCCACCAAAATGGGTAAATAGATCTTTAACAGCCATACAATTCTCAAATAGATTAAAATTTGGAATGCTTCGCGCGGATCCTTTGGCACTACTCGTATCTTCATTTAAAGCCATAACAATGGCAGGCCGGTTAAACTTTTTTACTAATCTTGATGCCACTATACCTAAAACCCCTACATTCCATCCTTCTTTAGCGACCACAATCACATCTTGACCCGGTTCAACCATTTTCTCTGCTTCTTTGGCAATATTGCTTACAATTTGTTGTCTTTCCTTATTAATTTGCTGGACATCTTCCGCTAGTAATAAGGCTTCTTCCCTATCTTCTGTCATTAATAAATCAACAGCTAAGTCTGCATCTTGAAGTCTGCCAACCGCGTTTAGCCGTGGCCCAATTAAAAAACCAATATCTTCTTCTGAAACTCTCCCATCAAGATTGCATTGCTGTTTTAATGCAACTAATCCTGCTCTATTTGTTTTCGTTAATTGCTCTAGTCCGTAATAAACCAAAACACGATTTTCATTTACTAAAGGAACCATATCAGCAACCGTTCCGATAGCAACTAAATCCAATAAATGCTCCGGAAAATAACCAAGGAGGCACTCTGCCAATTTAAAGGCTACCCCCACACCTGCCAGCTCTTTGAATGGGTATTCAGGTGAGCACTTCGGATGTATAACCGCATATGCTTCTGGAATCTCTTCCTGAATCTCATGGTGATCAGTAATAATTAAATCAATATCTAAACCTTTTGCTACTTTCGCTTCATTTATTGCGGCTATGCCTGAATCAACAGTAATTATTAAATCAAACCCTGCCGATTTCGCCCATTTAAAGGCAGCTTCATTTGGCCCATAGCCTTCAGTAAACCGGTTCGGTATATAAAAGTCGCAACTTGCATTTAACTCTTTGAGGGTTTTTAATAAAAGGGTTGTTGATGTAACACCATCTGCATCATAGTCACCATATACCAATATCTTTTCTCCACTCTCAATAGCCTGGTTGATTCGCTCAACCGCTTTTTTCATAGAGTGGATAAGTAAAGGATTATGTAAATATTTTAATTGTGGATTTAAAAATTCCCCTGCTTCTTTTATAGAAGTAATTCCACGTTGTAGTAGTAACTCTTTAATGACTGGAGATATATTTTGTGCATTTCCTGTGATTTCATCGTTAAATATAGTTTCAGTTTCAATGAATCTCCAATTTGATTCGCTTTGTAACATACATTCACCCCTGACTTTTCTATTATATCGAAGTAAAGCCGGGGGAGCAATTAGAATTAATTAGTTATCTTTTTACATTGTTTTTACTGTTCGCTGAGGATTGGTTTTTATTCGTTTTTACTTTATTCATCAATCCATGCTTTTTAAGAACATCTTTTATTTCTGTGTTTTCAGATTGGAGTGCCTTATTATCTCTTTGCAGTCTATATATTTTTATCATACCTGCTGCCCCTGTTATTAAGCCTCCCATTAAAACAGAAAATAAAATAACTAATATAAGTGGTGATTCTGCTGTTGCGAATAAGTAATTTACTTCCACTGGCGAGACATTGATGACCGCAAAAACAGCAATAATAATTACCAATATAATTGCTAAAATCGGATATGTTTGCCCCTTCATACCTAAATCGCTCCTCTCAAACGGTACTAATACTAAAATACCCTTTTATAAAAGAATTAAGCATAGTTTCTTAAATCTAGGAAAATACATACAACATCTCTTGCCATCTTGTTACATAGTAGATATAAACTGCGAAGCAACTTTACGGTGAATTTCTTCTATCCTACTAAATATGAGCGCTAGTACAACGCTACGGAAACACACTACGCTTTCCGTGGGTGGCTGGTGAGCCTCCGAATGCTAACGCATTTCGGGGTCTCACCTAGGCCTTAGCTCCCACAAAGGTTTTCGGTGGGGCGAAGCTTGCTGCAGCCCCAGGAGTCTCCGTGTGTTTCCTTCGCTAAGATAATTTTCTTTTTTGTAAGAGGAATTCCAGAAATTGGTAGTTAATAGGATGTGACTATTTAATAATCAAAAAATGTCAATCCAGCGTAGGCAGAATACGTAGACTCCTGCGAGAACAGCAAATGGTTTTCGATGGGACGAACGATAGTGCAGTCCCACGAGTCTGAAGACCCCGCAGCGGAGGGTTATTCCGCGAGGAGGCTGAGGCCGTGCCCGTGGAAAGCGAAGTATTCTGCCGTAGCGATGGTGTATGCACTCAATTTGCCAGAATAAAAAGATACACATTATTAATTGTCACTATGTCACAGTTTATGTATACTGTTCACCATTAATAGATCGGCTGTAACATAAAACCCCCTAAAGTTAGATATGATCTACCTTAGGGGGTTACCATGTAGGCTTGATAATAATTTAAGTTTAGACTTGTGGGCCTTCTACTCGTTTTTTCTTTCTGAAGTCTACTGGTTTTTTCTTGATATTTTTACCACGCCATACGAGCCATAACTGTGATGCGAGGAACAATGAAGAGTATGTTCCCATTAGTAATCCTATAGCTAAAGCAAGAGCAAATCCAAATATGGATTGAGCACCTAATATTAAGAAGGCTAAAACAGCAATTAAGGTTGTCACAGACGTATTAATACTTCGCGTAAATGTCTGTAGTAAGCTGTTATTTACGATTCTTGCTAGTTCTTTAAATGATTTAACTTGTTTCGTTTTACGTAAATTCTCTCTTATCCGGTCAAAAGTTACAATCGTATCGTTTATCGAATAACCGATAATGGTTAAAATAGCCGCCACTATGGTCACATCAAACTCGATACGAGTTATAGAGAATAGAACAAGCATGAAAAACGCATCATGAAGTAAAGTAATTATCGCCGTTATTCCAAAGAATAACTCAAATCGAATGGTGACGTATAAGATCATACCAACTGATGCTATCGCTACAGCCATCGCAGCATTTTTAACTAGTTCTTGTCCAACAATTGGTGAAACAACACTCACGTTAGGCTCATTTCCATACTTATCACCGAAGAATTGTTTGACTTCATTTACCTTTTCTTTGGACAACACGGTGTCAAAGCGACTAACCGCTATAACATTTTTATCACCTGAGATGACAATCGATTTGGCATCCAAACCTAATTCATCTAAACCGTCACTAATTTCTTCTGAACTAAGCGCATTGTCGGCTAACACCTCAACACGTGTTCCACTTGTAAAGTCAATACCTGGATTAAGTTGGAAAAGAGCGAGTGAAATACCTCCTAGCACAACCATCAAGGTGGAAGCTATAAAGAATTTCTTGCGATGCTGGACTACATTAACTTTACGATTCATAAATGTAGCTTCTTTTTCTTCTTTTGCGGCAATGTCTTTAATTGAGTCTTTCTTAACACCAAACCATGTTGGACGCTTTTTCAAAAATGGACTCTTAATCCAAAGTTGCATTAATAATCTTGTTCCAAACACAGCCGTTATGAAGCTGACTAAGATACTAACGATTAACATGGTCGCGAATCCTTTAATAGAACTTGTACCATAGAAGAATAGAATCGTTGCAGCTAATAATGTTGTAATATTAGCATCCAAAATGGTTACCAAGGAATTCTTAGTCCCAGCTTTAAACGAGGCAATAATTGACTTTCCAGATCGTATTTCCTCTTTAATCCGTTCAAATGTAATTACGTTGGCATCTACCGCCATCCCTACACCAAGTATTAAAGCTGCAATCCCCGGCAATGTTAACACACCGTTCATTAAGTTAAAGACAAGAAGTATTAAGTAAATATAGATACTTAAGTTAATAACAGCTATAAGGCCTGGAAAACGATAAACGACTAACATAAAAACAAAAATTAAACCTATCCCAATAATTCCTGCAAAAATAGTTTGATTTAGGGCTTGTTCACCAAATTGGGCACCTACCGACGTAGAATAAAGCTCTTCCATATTGACAGGAAGCGAACCCGAATTAATAATATCAGCTAAATATTTAGCAGATTCAACAGTGAAATTTCCTTCTATCATGACATTGGATGTATTCAATGTTTCAGATACACCTGGTGAGGAAACAAATTTAGGTTCATCTTTTTGTGCTTCTTCCGCAAAAGAATCTCCTTCTTGATAGTCCATCCAAATAACGAGTAAATTGTCTGGTGGTCCCATATTTTTAATTTTCGTCGTTACATCAGCAAATTTACTAGCATCCTTTAGTTGTAATGTCACAATCGGTGTATTTTTTTCTGGGTGGAAGTCCTGTTTAGCACTGCCTTCTTTAACATCGGAACCGTCAAGTAATTTATTGTCATCGACATCTCTAAAAGTAAGTCTAGCCGATGTTGCGAGCATATCTCTAGCTTGCTCTTGATCTTCAACACCTGCTAATTGGACCCTTATTCGGTCTTCTCCTTCAATATCGATATTGGCTTCACTTATTCCTAAACGGTCAACACGGTCGTAAAGCGTTTGAACCGTTCCTTCCATTAAATCTTTAGAAACTTTTTGATCAGAATCTACAGGCTCAACCTCATAGAGGATTTCAAAACCTCCCTGTAAATCTAAACCTAAATTAATATCTTTCATAATTCCTTTAGATGTCGTCCCAATCAATCCTGCAAATAAAAGGACGATTAGAAAAAAAACAACAATTCTACCTCTATTTTTCATTGACTGATTTCCTCCTTACCAGGCTACAACTTTCAATATATGTAAATCCAGCACTTTATTTTCCCCCCATAACTGCTTGGATTGAAGACATTAAATTTGAATCATCTTTATAAGCATCGACTGTCAGGTAACTCATAAAAATAGGGCCACTAAGATGAAAAATATCTTGAGTAACCTCGTGCAATCGCTTATGAGGAGTTCCCTTCCAAACCTTTTCCTGTAAGCAAGTCCAGATGTTCTCAATAGTCGCTTGATTATAACCCATTAGATGGAACTCTTCTACTTTACTTTCCAGGGCTGGTATTAGTTTTTCTCTCCACTCTTCAACCGATCGTTCTGCCTCCATTATAATCCCCCTCACTGGCGTTTCCAAAATAAAAATACCTTCTTGTCATGCTTGGACCACTCATATGCATATATATATCATTGTATAGCAAAATTTATTTTTTGAGAAGGTAGGTCTTCCAAGTTGTCAAAACAAACATTTTTACAAGGCACTATAACTTTAATTATAGCAGGAATGATAACTAGGTTTCTAGGATTTATTAACCGTTTAGTAGTAGCACGACTTATGGGTGAGGAAGGGGTGGGTCTTTACATGATGGCTCTTCCTACCTTGTTTTTAGTTATCGCTCTTACACAATTAGGTCTACCTGTAGCTATTTCAAAACGTGTAGCCGAGGCAGAGGCACAAAATGACGGGGCGAAAATTAAACGAATTCTAGTTGTTTCTCTTATTTTAACCGGCTCTGCGAGTGTCTTTTTCACAATCGGTATGATCCTTGTCTCACCTATCATTGCTAATACATTTTTAACCGACAGCCGGACAGTTTTCCCTTTAATAGCCATAAGTCCTATTGTACCTATTATTGCCTTATCCTCAGTAATTAAAGGTTACTTCCAGGGAAAACAGAACATGAAACCCCAAAGTTATGCACAGGTCATTGAGCAAGTTGTAAGAATTACATGTGTCGCTTTATTTGTGAAACTTTTGTTACCACTCGGAGTTGAATATGCCGCTGCAGGTGCTATGTTTAGTGTCATCCTTGGTGAAGGTATTTCTTTACTCTATATGTTTTGGCATTTTAAAAGAAATAAACCTTTTAAAATTAGATACCGATTCTTTTCCTATTTAAAAACGAGTAAAGATACGATGAAAGAGCTTTTTTCAATTGCATTACCAAGTACAGGCAGCAGATTGATAGGTTCTTTTTCAAACTTTTTAGAGCCTATCATTGTAGCTCAAAGTCTAGCTATTGCTGGATTTTCCAGTGTGCTTGTTACAAAGCAATATGGAGAATTAACTGGTTATGTTATGCCCTTGTTATTTTTACCTACATTTATTACACATTCACTAGCAGTCGCGCTTGTTCCAAATATATCTGAAGCAGACGCGAGTAGAAATCAACCATTAATCCATTATCGAATTCATCAATCCATTCGAATTTCATTTGCTTCAGGGGCAATTGCCACAGTCGTTCTCACACTTTTTGCGGCCACTATATTAACATATATGTATGGAACAGGGAATGCAAGTTATTTTTTAGTTTTAATGGCACCTTTTTATATATTACTTTATATCCAATCTCCTCTTCAGTCAGCACTCCAAGCTCTCGATCTAGCAAAACCTGCTATGTGGAATAGCTTAATTGGTTCAGTCGTTAAATATACTGTTCTCTTTTTATTAGCTTCAAATAGAGCAATTGGAATATATGGTGTAGCAATTGCAATGTGTGTGGGCGTTGTCTTAATAACATTACTACATTTATTTACTTTAAGAAAAGCGATTCAATTTTACATTCCATTCATTGATATTTGTAAAATGATTTTGTTATTAGTACTTACTTGGTGGACTGGTAGTATGTTAAAAAACATCTATCTAAAAACAGACCCGAATATATTCATATTTGTACTGATTCTTCTCATTTTAAGTATCATTTATATTGCCTATCTATTTCTTTTGCGATTTATTTCAAAAGATGAGCTTAAGCAGATACCTTTTATTAATAAATGGCTTTAATTTTAATTTTTTTCGTCTTTTTTTATAAAATTTGAATAGACTATTAATAATTTAGGACAAAAATAGGGGGGATACATGTGTATAATCAAAAGTTTACAGGAATTCTATACGGCTGGATTATTATTTTAGGGTTAACATTTATCGCTAGCGTTTTATTGGCCTTGCTATTAAAGTTCTCATCATTCAATGAACCGACCCTTTCATGGGTAACTCTTGTGATCGGACTCATTTCTCTATTCACAGGGGGACTAGTAGCAGGTATCAAAGGGAAAGCCAAGGGATGGATTGTTGGTGGAATCACTGGTGCAGGTTTTACTCTATTTACATTTCTAGTTCAGTATTTAGGCTATAAACAAGGTTTTTCTTTGGAGCAAATGATTCATCATGCAGGATATATTGCTGTTGCCCTGCTTGGTGGAGTCGTCGGTGTAAATGTGTTTGTTGAAAATAGTGAAAAATAATAATGGAATATATTCCATTCAAAAAGGATGTCCCATCTGTTGTAAGTGGACATCCTTTTCGAATATTCATTATCATTCTTCGCTTTTAACTTCACGAATCGCCGTACGATCGTATGTAAGCTTAACGCCTTCGTCTGATTCGAGAACAACCGTTCCTTCATCAATCGCATGGATAACACCATGAAACCCACCAATTGTGATAACGGATTGTCCTTTTTCAAGTGAATCTTGCATTTCTCTAACTTGCTTTTGTCGCTTTTGTTGTGGACGAATAAGCAAGAAATAAAAGATGGCAAACATCAATACAAGCATAATCAAAGGGGATAATGCACCAGCATCCATATCTACCCCTCCTTCCTTAAAAGTTTCTTGCATTCGGTTGATTCAAACCATATTGTTCAAAGAATGCTTCTTTAAAGTCTCCAAGTCGATCTTCTTTAATCGCCTGTCGTACTTGTCTCATCAATTTTAACAGAAAATATAGGTTATGATAAGTAGTAAGTCTAAATCCAAGTGTTTCATTGCACTTAATTAAGTGGCGGATATACGCACGCGTGTAGTTTTGGCATACATGACAATCACAATTTTCATCAATAGGATTAAAATCTTTCGCATATTTAGCATTCCTAACAACCAATCTGCCATTTGAAGTCATACATGTTCCGTTACGTGCGATTCTCGTTGGTAAGACACAGTCGAACATGTCAATGCCACGAATTGCTCCATCAATTAAAGAGTCTGGCGAACCAACGCCCATTAAATAACGAGGTTTGTCGTTAGGAAGTAATGGCGTAGTGAATTCCAACATTCGGTTCATAATATCTTTTGGTTCCCCAACAGATAAACCACCAATCGCATACCCTGGAAAGTCGAGGGACGTAAGGTCTTTAGCACTGAGCTCTCGTAAATCTTCATATTCTCCACCTTGGATAATACCGAATAATCCTTGTTCATTTGAACGCTCATGAGCTTCGAGACATCTTTCTGCCCAACGTGAAGTTCTTTCAACAGAGGCTTTCATATAGTCATGTGAAGCTGGATATGGTGGACATTCATCAAAAGCCATCATAATGTCTGAACCTAGTATATTTTGGATTTGCATTGCTTTTTCAGGTGATAGAAATAGTTTTCTTCCGTCTAAGTGACTTCTGAAATGCACACCTTCTTCTTTAATTTCTCTACGTTCGCTTAAGCTAAACACTTGAAAGCCACCTGAATCCGTTAATATGGCCTTATCCCAATTCATAAATTTATGAAGGCCACCTGCTTCTTTAATAACTTCTTCCCCAGGTCTTAACCACAAATGATACGTGTTAGATAAGATAATATTAGCTTCCATTGATTTTAAATCTTCAGGACTCATCGTCTTTACAGTAGCTAATGTACCGACAGGCATAAAGGTTGGTGTATCGAATGAGCCGTGTGGGGTATGAACACGTCCAAGTCTTGCACCTGTTTGTTTACATGTTTTAAATAATTCATATGTTATAGGTGTCGTCATCTTATTTCTTCCCTTTCTAAATTATTAACATAGCATCTCCGAAACTAAAGAATCGGTATTGTTTCTCGATAGCTTCTTCATAAGCAGATAATATAGTCTCTCTTCCAGCAAATGCACTGATCATCATGATAAGACTTGATTTAGGTAAATGAAAATTGGTAACTAATCCGTCAATCGCCTTAAATTGATACGGTGGATATATAAAAATATCTGTCCAACCACTCTTCTCAACAAATGAACCATCATTATCTCGGGCGATCGTTTCTAATGTTCGTGTAGATGTCGTACCAACTGTTATAATACGCTGGTTGTTTTCTCTCGTTTTTGTAAGTATATCTGCAGTTTTTTGAGACATATGGTAGAATTCCGAGTGCATATGGTGCTTGTCAATCTCCTCGACATTCACAGGTCTAAATGTGCCAAGTCCAACATGCAATGTTATAAACTCCACTTTTACTCCCATTGCTCTAATCTCTTCTAGCAGTTCATTTGTAAAATGTAACCCAGCAGTTGGAGCAGCAGCAGATCCCTTTTCTTTTGCGTAAACCGTTTGGTACCTTTCCTGTTCAGACAGTTGTTCCTTTATATAAGGGGGCAACGGCATCTCACCTAGTGCTTCCAATATTTCATAAAAAATTCCGTCATAAGAGAACTCCAATATGCGACCGCCATGTTCCTTTATTTCAATACAGGTTGCTTCAAGTTTACCATTTCCAAAGGTTAGCTTCGTTCCAATTTTAACTTTTTTGGCTGGTTTAACTAAAACCTCCCACCTATCATCTTCTTGTTGGTGTAATAGAAGGATCTCGATTTTTGCTCCTGTATCTTTTTTTGCCCCATACAACCGTGCTGGTAATACCCGGGTATCATTAAGAACTAAACAATCACCTTCTTTTAGGTAATCCTTTATATCTTTAAAATGTTTATGCTCAATTTTTTTCGTTGCTTTGTCAAGGACTAACAACCGAGATGCGGTACGGTCTTTAAGTGGTGTTTGAGCGATAAGGTTTTCTGGTAGATTAAAATCAAATTCTTCAATACGCATAATAAACTCCTAACTAACAATTCATCTGAATTTACTAATGATAACCATAACAATTGATAAAATAATGCTAACAACAATTGACGTCATAATCGGAAAATAGATCGTTGTCTTCCCTTTTTTAAAAACAATATCCCCTGGTAATTTTCCAATAATAGACCATAATAAACCGATCAGTAGAAAGACGATACCAAGAAATATAAATACTTTTCCAACATTCATTTTTTATTCATTCGCTTTCAAGCCAAAATGATGATAGGCCTTTGCCGTAACAACTCTGCCCCTTGGAGTTCGTTGTAAAAATCCAATTTGAAGGAGGTAAGGTTCATAAACATCCTCAATCGTTTGAGACTCCTCTCCAATGGTTGCAGCAATTGTATCTAGACCAACTGGCCCACCTTTGAAGCTTTCAATAATACTCTTCAATAGTTTGTGATCTATATGATCAAGTCCAATCGTATCTACTTGAAGCATATTTAAAGCTAATTGTGTCGTTTCAAAGCCAATTTCCTTTTCACCTTTCACTTGAGAGATATCCCTTACGCGCTTCAATAATCGGTTAGCAATTCTAGGCGTTCCTCTTGAGCGTTTTGATATTTCATCTGCCGCTTCTTGAGAGATTGCCGTTTCAAATATCTCAGCGGTTCGGTCGATAATAGCACATAAGTCTTTTGCTTCGTAGAATTCCAATCGACTTAGCACACCAAAACGATCACGAAGAGGTGCTGACAAGAGTCCCGCCCTTGTCGTTGCTCCTATCAATGTGAATGGAGGCAAGTCAATCCTAACTGAACGGGCACTTGGACCAGTACCAATGACAATATCTAAGAAGAAATCTTCCATAGCTGAATATAAAACCTCTTCAACAGTTCTTGGCAAGCGATGTATCTCATCAATAAAAAGGACGTCTCCTGGCTCGAGCGATGATAATATAGCAGCAAGATCTCCAGCTCTTTCGACTGCTGGGCCTGAAGTGGACCTGAATTGAACTTCCATTTCATTGGCAATAATAGCAGCCAACGTTGTTTTACCAAGTCCAGGTGGTCCATAAAGCAATACATGATCCAAAGGTTCATTTCGCATTTTCGCAGCTTCTATGAATATTCTCAGGTTTTCTTTAACTTTATGTTGGCCGATATATTGTTTTAAAGAAGTTGGTCGTAAACTAAGCTCTATGCCAGCATCCTCTTCTTGTTGCTCGCCCGTTACCATCCGTTCTTCCATTATATTTCCCTCCTTTTTAGTTTTTCATAAGTAAAGATAGAGCTTTTCGAATCATTTCATCTGTATTCGAAAGCTTCTCTTTTTGTAATTGTGGGGTAATATCGTTGATCTCTCTACTTGTATACCCTAAAGCCTTCAAAGCTTCTTGTGTTTCTTTAAGTTCTATTTGCGTACTGGTATTAGATTCAGATTGTTCACGAGTGTCAGATATTGAAAATAAAGCAGTCAATTTACCTTTCAAGTCAAGAATAATTTGGCGTGATGTTTTCTTTCCGACTCCAGGGAAACTTGTTAAATATTTATCGTCCTCTCTTTCGACAGCTGCAACAAACTCAGGAATATCAACACTTCCGATTATCGCTAAAGCACTTTTAGGTCCGATACCTGAAACAGAGATCAATTTCATAAACAAGTTTTTTTCATCTTCATTTTTAAATCCAAATAAGGCTTGAGTATCCTCTCTTACATGATGATATGTGTATATTTTTACTTCTTCGTTTAAAGACGTCTGAAAAAAATAAGGATTTGAACATAGAATTTCATATCCTATACCACCTACGTCAACGATAATGACTTCTTCTTGTATGTAAGACAATGTTCCCTTCACGTATGCGATCATTACATCTTCTCCTCTATTATTCCTTCCCTCATTTTAACATAAGAATAAATTATACATAGAAAAATGTAAAACTTCCATTCAACGGAATGGAAGTTTCTCAGCTACTCACTTTGCTTTAAATTATGGTGAATATCTTGAACGTCTTCTTCATCTTCTAGCATTTCTATAAGATTAAGCATTTTTTCTTCATCTTTATCAGATAAAGATGTATAAGTCTGGGGGATTAACGTAACTTCCGCATCTTCCAGTTCATAACCGTGAGATTTCAGATGGTCACAGACGTCTTTAAAATCCTCGGGTACCGTCGTTACTTCATAAATATCTTCTTCCTTTAATATATCTTCTGCGCCTGCTTCTATAGCCTCTAGTGTTATATCGTCCTCATCTATGCTGCCATCTTCATTTGCAATAACAATATAACCTTTTCGATCAAACATAAAGGATACACTCCCAGTTTCCCCCAAGTTGCCACCGTGTTTACTAAATGCATGGCGTACTTCAGATGCCGTTCGATTACGGTTATCTGTCAGCACATTTACAATAACAGCTACGCCACCCGGACCATAACCTTCATAAGTTATCTCTTCATAGGTGACGCCCTCAAGCGTACCTGTTGCCTTTTTTATATTGCGTTCTATATTATCGTTAGGCATATTATCAGCTCTTGCATTATCAATTGCTGTTCTTAAAGCCGCGTTAGTATCAGGGTCTCCCCCACCTTCTTTAGCCGCTGTATAAATATCTTTAGCATGACGCATGAAAATCTTGCCTTTTTTAGCGTCTTGCGCACCTTTTCTTCTTTTAATATTGTTCCATTTAGAATGACCTGCCACCTGCACACTCTCCTCTCTAGAAATTCCTTTTTAACTATACCAAAAAATCCACTTCAATAAAAGGCTCAACTGTTGATCTTACGCAATAAATTAGAAATATGTAGTCCGAACATATTCGAAACATTGACAACTTTTTCGAATGATGTTCGGACTTAATAATTGATTATTATTTATTTCCAAACTGCTTTAGGGATAGCTTTTGTCCCCTAGAAAAGTTTCTTTCGATGATATTTTGGGAGTGGGACACGTTTATGCATTGATTTTTTATGCATTTTTTCTATAATTTCTTTATCCTTTTCGGGGATTTCTTCGCCTTGAATATAAGCATCAATCTTATCATACGTTGTACCCATTTCATCTTCATCGGTCTGGCCAACCCATAAGTCAGCGCTCGGTTTCTTCTGCACGACTTCATCAGGGACACCTAAAACAGTAGCCATCTCCCTGACCTCCGCTTTAGTAAAATCAATAATCGGCTGGATATCAACCCCACCATCACCATACTTCGTAAAATAGCCTGTAAAATACTCAGAAGCATTGTCTGTACCAACAACTAAATAATTGTAATTTGTCGCTATAGTGTATAGTGTGCTCATTCTAAGCCTTGCTCTTAAGTTAGCATCAGCCAACTGTCCATGACTTTCATTGAATTCATCCTTAATTTCATCTTTGATTTGCTTAAACATTAATTGGTGAGTTTCTGATAAATCAACAGTTAACCCTTGAATGCCACAACTTTTGATTACTTTATTAGCATGAACCATATCTTGTTCTTTCGTATTTAAAGGCATCATCACACCAAGGGAGGCATCTGGCATTGCTCTTTGGATAAGATGAGCTACTACAGCTGAATCAAGCCCGCCACTCACGCCAACTACTAAACCTTCCACACCTGTTTCTTTTACCTTTGTTGCTAGCCATGTCACGATGTCATCAATTGTTTTTTGCATTTCCACTATTATCACTCCATTTTAAAAACCCTTACTAGTTATATTAATTTTAACATTGTGTCAGCCCGTTGTGAAAATATTTTACGTTTTTCCCATTTGAAGTCCATTTTCACTAAATAGTTTCGAATAGCTTGGTTTGATTTATGCGAAATAAAATAAATCCATTCCCTTATGACGTCAGTTGGGAGAAGTGTTCCTAAAAGAAACCTTCTCATATTTTCAGAGTTCGTCATTTCATAAGCTAATAAGGAGTCCAAATTCCACTGAATATACGGTAAAAATCGTTGACTCAGCTGAATGAAATCATAAATTTGAGGTCTACAGGCCAACAGATCAAAATCAATAAGGTAAATTTGTTTATTTATAATAAAATTATGGGAAGCGACATCTCCATGAATCCATGTTCCTCTCTCAATCGCTTTTATTTCTGAAATAGACCACGGTAAACGAGAGAGCTTTAGTAAATATTTTTCAGTTAAATGTACTATATCCATATAGAGTTTTTCAAAACCATGTTCTATAAAAATATATTCAGTTTTTTTAAATGTATTTAAGCGATTATACCATCTCTCCGTAATTAAGGTGTTTTTCTTCATTGGTTTAATTTTTATTCCCGTTGCACATTTATGAAATTTTTTTAACGCTGCCACAACACTTCTTCGCTCCTCACAAGAGCGATAGTTAACTTTTTTTCCAGAGACATACGGGGATATCGTCCAAATGTAAGTATTACATTTAATTACTTTTTTGCCGTTAGGAAACAATTTAAATAGGATAGAATTGGATTCTCGTCCTTTAATTTCATTAAAAAACTTCCATTGTTGAGCCACGCTTTCTTTATTTTTATGTGCTTTCAAAACCAACAAATCATTATTAAGCGTTTCAATGTAATAAACGCGAGGCTTAATAGTGGATATTTTTTTCGGCTCTAATTGACCTTTATTAAACAAAAAAGAAGAGAGACGATTGTAAAAGATGTCGTCTCTGTCTTCATATCGAATATTTTTCACCGTTTACTCTTCCTCTTCAGCTCTAAAATGTGGAGGGGCTGGGTAGTAATTTTCAGAATGGTTATGTGGCGCTGGTGGATAATGATTCATCGGTTTTTTATCAGTCAATTCTATTGACGGTTTCGGTGAGAGAGCATAATACGATTGATAATTGTCTTTCTCACACCCACAGTCTTCCTTCGGTTTCACAGGTTGAGGGGGCATTTCCATTGATCCTGCATGATATCCAGGCATCATTGGTGGGTAAGGCATGTAACCTTGCGTAAAGTGATGACCATGCGGCTGGCCTCCTGTATAACCGCCCATGTGAAAATTGTCGTAATGCTGTCCTGGCATGTATCCTCCCATAGAATGACATCCACAGTGTTGACCCTCTATCATAGGGGGAACTTGCGGTACTGGTGCGAAGTAATTGCAGCAAACTGGGCACATATGTGTATAATGTCCATGTCCGCCCACTTCTTCCTGCATTGGTGGTGGCGTTGGCACATGTTGCGGCACTGATGGCATCTTATCTTCGAATTCTTTTGATTCTTTATGCTCTTTTTTATGCTCTTTTTGTGGTTGAGTTTCTTTTGGTACCTCTTTTTCTTTTTCCTTAGTTTGAGGCATATTAATCATTGTATAATTTTTCATTTCTTGTTCAATTGTGGGCATCTTCATAATTGGATATTCAGGTATTTGTGGCGTCTGAGGCATTTGTGGTAAAGGCATTTCAGGTTTTACCTCTTTTTTCTTTTCTTTTTCATCTCCTTCAATTACTGGAGTGGGCTTTTTAATTTGCTGTTCTTTAGTTTCTTTTTCCTTTATTTTTTTCTCTTTTACTGGTTTTTCCTTTTTTACTGACTTACTTGTGCTAGGAACTTTGATCTTCATCCCTGGCATAATCATATCAGGGCTTGATATTTGGGTGTTTGCCTGCTTTAATTCTTCAAAATCAACACCATACATTTTTGCAATTTCCCACAATGTATCTCCTTTTTGTACAATGTGTATTTTCAAGATAATCTTATCTCCTTTCCTAAAAACTAGGCTAATTACTCTATACCAACATATGCAACCTTTTGCCAAATGTTGAAGAGAATATACAAAAACACGATAAGCATTGATTTTATTCTCATGTTTCCTTATATTACAATAGATAATTGGCGTTATTTCGGCTGGATACACAAAAAAAGCCGCCTAATCCTTAGTGGATCAGACAGCTTCATGTGGTTAAGCTTCAGAACTTAGAAGTTCAACACGCTTTACAAATTCAATTTCTCCTAATTCTTTTAGCATCATCTCGATTGTAGTATTTAAATGTGTCATTTCTAAAGACAGTGTGACATTTGCTGTTCCCTGAATAGGTATCGTCTGATGAACGGTTAGAACATTACAACCGTGTTTAGAAACAATTCCTAATAGATGTGATAACGTCCCTAGATGATCATCTAAATGGATAAAAAGAGTGACGATTTCATCTTTAACAAGTGATTGAAATGGAAATACGGCGTTTTTATACTTATAAAAAGCACTCCTAGATAATCCAACTTGCCTTACTGCCTGATGAATCGTTTTCGTTTTTCCTTCTTCAAGCAATTTTTTAGCCTTGATTGTTTTCAACATTGCTTCGGGTAATACACTACTTTT
>Ga0209487_1001689_pt1 | contig 18492 bp, 18 predicted proteins | sample Poulit2012_FD_187524 | JGI IMG/M metagenome (GOLD analysis project Ga0209487, IMG submission 187524) | Agricultural soil microbial communities from Georgia to study Nitrogen management - Poultry litter 2012 (SPAdes) (version 2) | ecosystem: Environmental > Terrestrial > Soil > Agricultural land...
TGGGCCGTCTACCGGGACACCTGGGAGAACGCGCACGCGATCTCTGCGGGGCTCGCAGCGCTGGGTTTTGCTGCCCTGCTGCTGCTCCTCTGGTCTCCGGTCACCGGTGCCAGCCGGACGGGGGCGAGACCTGGCCCGCCGGGTCGATAACGCAGAGCACGAACCCGCGCAGGAAGTATCGCCTGCATCGATTCAGCCATCGAGGGGGTGGTGGTGGACGTGCGTGGTGGGGATCGCCGGGTCGCCGGCGGACAACCGGCGGGCGTACGGGGACAGCTCGGCGCGAGAGGCGGCGTGCCGGGCGGCCGCCCGCTGCACACCATCGGCTCCCGTGGTACGCGGTTGCACCATCCCATCACGCACCAGCGGCACGAGCAGCGCCCGCAGATCTTCGTCCTCGGGCTGCCAGTCCGCCGGGGCGCCGGCCACGACCAGCTCCTCGCTGGCGCGGCCGGAGGGGTCCAGCCGCCGCGCCGCGCTCTTCCGCCCGCCGACGCTCGCCTTGGACGCCGAGACCTTCTCCACCGGCTCCATCGTGCCGTCGGCCCCCTCGCGCAGCACCAGCTTGTACACCATCCCGCAGGTGGGCGCCCCGGAACCGGTGACCACCGAGGTGCCCACTCCGTAGGAGTCCACCGGTGCCACCGCCAGGGAGGCGATAGCATGCTCGTCCAGGTCGGAGGAGACCACGATCTTCGTGCCTGCTGCACCCAGGGAGTCCAGCTGCTCGCGCACCTCTCGGGCCACCTGCGCCAGGTCGCCGGAGTCCAACCGCACCGAGTCCAGCTCCGTGCCCGCGGCGGTGATCGCCCGGCGTACTCCCTCAGCGATGTCGTAGGTGTCCACCAGCAGCGTGGTCTGGGTACCCAGGGAGGCCACCTGGGAGGCGAACGCGGAGGGCTCGTCGTCGTGCAGCAGGGTGAAGGAGTGTGCCGCGGTGCCGATCGTCTCCAGTCCCCACCGGCGCCCGGCCTCCAGGCTCGAGGTGCCGGCGAACCCGGCCACCACCGCGGCCCGCGCAGCCGCCGGTGCAGCCTGCTCGTGCGCCCGCCGGCCACCCATCTCCAGACACGGCCGGGACCCGGCCGCGCTGGTCATCCGGGAGGCGGCGGAGGCCACAGCGGAGTCGTAGTTCAGGATGGACAGCACGAGCGTCTCCAGCAGCACGCCCTCGGCGAACGAGGACTCCACCACCATCAGCGGTGAGCCGGGGAAGAACACCTCGCCCTCGGCATAGCCGTAGATGTCGCCGGTGAACCGGTAGTTCGCCAGGTAGTCCAGCGTCTGGCCGTCGACCACCTCGCCCTCGCGCAGGTAGTCCAGCTCAGCGTCGGTGAACCGGAACTGCGGCAGCGCCTCCAGCACCCGGCCGGTGCCGGCCACCACCCCGTAGCGCCGACCGGGCGGCAGGCGGCGGGTGAACACCTCGAAGACGCACTCCCGGGAGGCGGTGCCATCGGCCAGAGCCGCCTGCACCATCGTCAGCTCGTATCGGTCGGTCAGCAGGGCCGTGCTGGTGCTGCTGGTCGCGCCGGTGCTTCCTGTGGGGCCGGCCATCCGCTCAGACATGGTCATACGGTACTGGTCGCCCAGACCCGGCGAGCAGCGCTGGACAGCCGACCTCCGCCGTCACCCCGGACCGCAAGGTCACGCAAGAGCGGGCACCGGTGCCCGCTTCTTGTTGACATTGCGGAGAGGGGAGGGGAGCTGGACAGCTGAGTTCCACCGTCGAGGCGCGGGCCTGGTTAGGGTGAGAGCTATGCCCGCTGCACCGGTCCCCGTCGGCTCCCCGGACGTGGACAGCCACACCACCGCCGAGCCCGACCTTCCGTGGCTGACCATCGTCTGGAACGACCCGGTGAACCTGATGAGCTACGTGGCGCACGTGTTCCGCAGCTACTTCGGCTACTCCGAGAGCGAAGCCACCCGGCTGATGCTGCAGGTGCACCACGAGGGCCGCAGCGTGGTCTCCTCCGGCAGCCGGGAGAAGATGGAGATCGACGTGCAGGCGATGCACTCCTACGGGTTGTGGGCCACTCTCGCCCAGGACGGGGACCCGCTGTGAGGGCGTTCCGGCGCCGTCGCGGGGTGTACGTGGCCGAGCTCGACGGGGACGAGGCCACCATCCTCGCCCGCGTGGTGGCCGATACCTCCATGCTGCTGGGCGTCCCGCTGCGCCCCGGGGAGGAGGCCGCCGAGGCGAGCGACCCGCTGGCGCAGCTGTCCTGGTCCACCGAAGGCCTGGAGAGCCCCACCGACCCGGCACTGGCCCGGCTGCTCCCGGACGCCAGCCGCACCGACGACGACCTCAGTCAGGAGTTCCGTCGGCTCACCGAGCCCGAGCTGCGTGCCGCCAAGGTGGCCCGGCTCCGGATGGTCTGGGACGCGCTGCGGGAGTCGACCGGTCAGGTCCGGGTGCCCGCCGAGAGGGCGCTGGACTTCGCCGCCGCGCTGACCGATGTGCGGCTGGTGGTGGCCGAGCGCCTCGGTATCCGCACCGAGGCGGACGCCGAGGAGGTCCAGGACCAGGTCGCCCGCGGAGCCGCGGATCCGGAGCAGGACGAGGTCCACCTGGCCCTCGGCATGGTCTACTCCGCGCTGAGCTGGCTGCAGGAGTCCCTGATGCAGGTGATGCTGCCCACAAAGGAGCAGTAGGGGGCGCCCGCAGCGGGCGGCTCCGTCTACGCTCGCAGGTGATGAATGATGCACCCATCGGCATCTTCGACTCCGGTGTCGGGGGTCTGACGGTAGCCCGGGCCGTGATCGACCAGTTGCCAGAAGAGTCCGTGCTCTACATCGGCGACTCCGCGCACGGTCCCTACGGTCCGCTGCCGATCGCCCGCGTGCGCGCCCACGCACTGGCGGTGATGGACGACCTGGTCGCCTCCGGGGTGAAGATGCTGGTGATCGCGTGCAACTCCGCGTCGGCTGCCGTGCTGCGCGATGCTCGGGAACGCTATACCTTGGCGCGCGGGGTACCCGTGGTCGAGGTGATCCAGCCGGCGGTCCGCCGGGCCGTGGCCGCCACCCGCAGCGGGCGCATCGGAGTGATCGGCACCCGGGCCACCATCGACTCCCGCGCCTATGAGGACGCGTTCGCCGCCGCCCCGCACCTGCAGCTGACCACTGCCGCGGCGCCGCGGTTCGTGGAGCTGGTCGAGCGCGGCATCACCAGCGGCCCGGAGGTGCTCGGCCTCGCTCGGGAGTACCTGGCGCCGGTGCTGGCCGCCGACGTGGACACCCTGGTGCTCGGGTGCACGCACTACCCGCTGCTCACCGGAGCGATCCAGTACGTGGTGGGCGACGCCGTCACCCTGGTCTCCAGCGCGGAGGAGACCGCCAAGGACGTGTACGCCGCGCTGGTGGCGCACAGCCTGGAACGGCAGGGCGAGGGCCCGGCCCGGCACCGGTTCCTCTCCACCGGCGAGCCGGCCGCGTTCACCGCTCTGGCGCACCGGTTCCTCGGCCCGGAGGTGGGTGCGGAGAGTGCGGCGGAGGTGACCGGAGAGCTCCCGGTGGTCCGAACGCCCGGGCAGGTCCCGGCCGGGGGAGAAGGAGCATAGTGAGACTGACCGTCCTGGGCTGCTCGGGCTCGATGTCCAGCCCCGAGTCCGCCTCGTCCAGCTATCTGGTGCAGGCCGACGACGCTGAACGCACCTACTCCATGGTGCTCGACCTGGGCTCGGGGGCGATGGGGCAGCTGCTGCGCTACCACGACCCGGCTGCCCTGGACGCAGTGCTGCTCTCCCACCTGCATGCCGACCACGTGGTGGACCTGGCCGCACTGCACGTGTACCTGCAGTACGGGCCGGCCGGTCCGCAGCCGCCGATGCCGGTGCATGGCCCGGCCGGCACCACCGAGCGGATCCGCCAGCTGTGCGGCGAGGAGGACTGCGACGAGCAGTTCGACGTGGGCACCTGGCAGCCGGGCACGGCGCTGCAGGTCGGCCCGATGACCATCGAGGTGTTCGAGGTGCGCCACCCGGTGACCGCCTACGCGCTGCGGGTCACCGGCCCGAGCGAGGACGGCTCCGGGCCGGTGGTGCTCACCTACACCGGCGACACCGACTCGTGCACCGGTGTGATCGATGCCGCCCGGGAGGCGGACCTGCTGCTCAGCGAGGCGGCGTTCTGGGAGGACGGGCCCCCCATCCGCGGTCTGCACCTGACCGGCCGGCGCGCTGGTGAGGTGGCCACCGCCGCCGACGCGCGCCACCTGGTGCTCACCCACCTGCAGCCCTGGACACCGGCGGAGACGGTGCGCGCCGAGGCGCTGACCGCCTTCTCCGGACCGGTGGACCTGGCAGCACCCGGTGCCGTCTGGGAGCTGTGACATCACTCACCAAAGAACGGTCAAGTTCCCGGCATAGTTCCACAATGTGATTATCATCTTTCGCTCAGTTGCGCGACGGCGGAGCTTGCCCGTGACGGTCATCACACCGAGTGCTGGGGTTCCGTCCGGGTCGCGGGCAAGCGCATCCCACGGTGAAGACGTCTCGGTACGCTGAGGGTCATGAGTGACGTACGCGACCAAGCCGTGACCACCCCGGCGAACGGGATCGCCTCCGGCTCTCGTAGTGGCGCGATCGACCAGTTGCCCGACTCTCTGCGGCACGACGTGCGCCTGCTCGGCGAGCTGCTCGGCACAGTGCTGGCCGAGAGCGGCGGGCCGGACCTGCTGGCCGACGTGGAGAAGCTGCGCGAGCTGACCATCACCGCTTATGACGATGCCTCCTCGGATGCGATCTCTCAGGCCGAGGAGCTGGTGGAGTCCTTCACCCTGGAGCGCGCCGAGCAGGTGGCCCGGGCCTTTACCTGCTATTTCCACCTGGTCAACCTTGCCGAGGAGTATCACCGGGTGCGGGCGCTTCGCTCTCGGGACACCGGCGACGTGGACCCGTCGCGGTCCCCGGAGGACACTCTCGGTGGGGCCTGGCGGTTCCTGGTGGCCGAGCTCGGCGAGGAGGAGGCACGGGCGCGGATCGACGCCCTGGAGTTCCGTCCGGTGCTCACCGCCCACCCCACCGAAGCGCGCCGCCGGGCGGTAGCCGCCAGCATCCGGGAGATCTCCGAGCTGCTCGCCAAGCGGGACGACCCCCGCCTGGGCGCCGGTGCGCTGGCGGCGAACCGGCGGGAGCTGTTCAGCCAGGTGGACCGGCTCTGGCGCACCTCTCCGCTGCGGTTGACCAAGCCCACCCCGCTGGACGAGATCCGCACCGTCACCGGGATCTTCGATACCACCCTGTTCGAGGCGCTGCCGCGGATGTACCGCGCGATCGACGCACTGCTGCAGGACCCGGACGACCCGGCGCCGGTGCAGGCGCCGTCCTTCGTGCGGCTCGGGTCCTGGATCGGCGCGGACCGGGACGGCAACCCGAACGTCACCGCGGCGATCACCCGCTCGGCGGCGTCGATCACCGCCGACCACGTGCTCGGTGCCCTGCTCGAGGCCGCCCACCGGGTGGGCGCCGCGCTCACCCTGGATGCGGTCACCACCCCGCCCTCGGCCGAGCTCGACCTGCTCTGGAACCGGCAGCACCAGCTCACCGCCGAGCTGACCGCCGAGGTGGCGCTCGCCTCACCGAACGAACCGCACCGTCGGGTGATGCTGGTGGTGGCCGAGCGGATCGCCGCCACCCGCCGCCGGGACGCCGACCTGGCCTACGCCGACCCCGAGGAGCTGCTCGCCGACCTGCGCGTGGTGCAGTCCTCCCTGGCCGCCGCGGGGGACGCCCGGCAGGCCTATGGGGAGCTGCAGGACCTGATCTGGCAGGTGGAGACCTTCGGGTTCCACCTGGTGGAGTTCGAGGTGCGCCAGCACTCCAAGGTGCACAACCAGGCCCTCGCCGAGCTGGACGCCGGCGGCGAGCTCAGTCCGATGAGCGAAGAGGTGCTGGAGACGATCCGCTCGATCGCCGCGATCCAGAAGCGCTACGGCGTGGTGGCGGCGCACCGGTACGTCATCTCCTTCGCCACCTGTGCTGCGGACATCGCCGCCGTCTACCGGCTCGCCGAGGCCGCGATGGGCTCCGCCGAGGACGTGCCGGTGCTGGACGTGGTCCCGCTGTTCGAGACCTTCGCCGACCTGCAGTCCTCGGTAGCGGCGCTGGACGAGATGATCGAGCTGCCGCAGGTCAAGGCGCGGATGGCCGAGACCGGCCGGCGGATCGAGATCATGCTCGGCTACTCCGACTCCTCCAAGGACGTCGGCCCGGTGGCCGCCACCCTCGCGCTGTACGACGCCCAGGAGCAGATCGCTCAGTGGGCCGAGCGCAACAACATCACCCTCACCCTGTTCCACGGCCGCGGCGGTGCGCTCGGCCGGGGCGGCGGTCCGGCGAACCGGGCGGTGCTCGCCCAGCCGCCGGGCAGTGTGGACGGCCGGTTCAAGCTCACCGAGCAGGGTGAGGTGATCGCCGCCCGGTACGGCGACCCGGTGATCGCCCACCGGCACATGGAGCAGGTCGCGGCGGCCACGCTGCTGCAGGCCACCCCGGCGATCGAGGAGCGCAACTCCACCGCTGCGAAAGACTTCGCCGATGTGGCCGCCACGATGGACGCCGCCTCCCGGGACCGGTTCTTCCAGCTGGTGCACGCCGAGGACTTCGCTCCCTGGTTCGCCCAGGTGACCCCGCAGGAGGAGGTCGGCTGGCTGCCGCTGGGTTCGCGCCCGGCCCGCCGCGGGCTGAGCGTGGAGTCCCTGGAGGACCTGCGCGCCATCCCGTGGGTGTTCGCCTGGACCCAGGCCCGGATCAACCTCACCGGCTGGTTCGGCCTCGGCACCGCGCTGGCCGCGGTCGGGGACCTGGAGCGGCTCCGGGAGGCCTACCGGCGCTGGCCGTTGTTCACCACGATGATCGACAACGTGGAGATGTCCCTGGCCAAGACCGACGAGCGGATCGCCCGCCGCTACCTGGCCCTGGGAGACCGGGAGGATCTGGCCGCCCTGGTGCTGGAGGAGATGGCGCTGACCCGGCAGTGGGTGGTGGACATCACCGGCCAGGAGCGGCTGCTCGCCGGGCACCGGGTGCTCGGCCGTGCGGTACAGCTGCGCAGCCCGTACGTGGACGCCCTGTCCCTGCTGCAGCTGCGCGCGCTGCGTACGCTGCGGGCCACCGACGGCTCCGACGAGACCGGGGACGAGGCGGTCCGCCGGCTGATGCTGCTCACGGTGAACGGTGTGGCTGCCGGCCTGCAGAACACCGGCTGAGGCCGCCCCGTCCGCGTTGCTGTGCCGGAGGTCACCGACCTCCGGGAGCTAGCGGCGCAGGTCCAGCCCCGCCAGGGCGGTGTCGGCGGCCGCGAGGGCGTCCCGGTCGTAGGTGGAGGTGGTCGCGAGCACCTCGTCCGCTCCGGCGCGTCGTACCAGGTCGGTCAGCTGCTCGTGCACCTGGCTGGCGGTGCCGTAGACCGCCTGGCGAAGCTGGCGTTCGACGGCGGAGCGCACCTTCTTGTCGTAGTCGTCCAGCTCCGTAGAGCGCACCGGGCGCAACGGGGCGAACACCCCGGTGCGCCGGCTCTCGGCGAGCGCGACCGCCTCGGGCAGCAGCAGCTCGCGGGCTTCTTCGACAGTGCCGGCGATGAGTATCTCCAGGCTGATGGTCACCCGCGGCTCGGGCCACGGCTGGCTGGGCCGGTACTCGTGCCGGTAGGTCGCCAGCAGGCCGGCGCCGGTGTGCAGGGCAGGCCCGCCGACCACCACCGGCAGACCGTGCCGGGCGGCTACCGCCAGCCCGGTGCCGGTGGCCAGCAGGTGCACCCCGATGCGCTCGTCGACCTCTGGGACCGCACGTACCGGACCGGTGCCGCCCAGGTGCGCGAGCAGCTCGTCCAGGTCGGCATCGAAGGCTTCCGGGGAGTACTCGGTGACCCGCAGGCTCTTGCGCACGCCGGAGGTGAACCCCAGCGAGCGTCCGATACCCAGGTCGATCCGTCCCGGGTGCAGCGCGGCGAGGGTGCGGGCCTGCTCCGCGACCACCAGCGGCTGGTGGTTGGGCAGCATCACCCCACCGGAGCCGACCCGGATCGTGCTGGTGGCTGCCGCGACGGCCGCCATCAGAACGGTGGGCGCGGCACTGGCGATCCCGGGCACGCCATGGTGCTCGGCGACCCAGAACCGGTGGTACCCCAGCTTTTCGGCCCGCTCCGCCCGGTGCACGGTGGCACGCAGCGACTCTTCCGGACGCTCGTGGCTCCGGGTCCGGGAGCGGTCCAGCAACGATATCGGCACAGCAGGCATCGCCCGTGGCAACGGCGCAGCGACGGGGCGCATTCCCCACCCGGCGCGGTTCGGGGCGGAGTGACGCGCACCAGGACCGGCTCCGCGCAGCCAACGGCAGGAGGTGGTCGCGCGCCCACTAGGCTGGGACCTCATGACTGACACTCCCAGCTCCGCCGCCCCCATCCGCGCCGACGGCCGCCGGCCCGACCAGCTCCGCCCCGTGGTCTTCCACCGCGGCTGGTCCGACCAGGCCGAAGGATCGGTGCTGGTGGAGTTCGGCGGCACCCGCGTGCTGTGCACCGCCTCGTTCACCGAGGGGGTGCCCCGATGGCGCAAGGGCTCCGGCCAGGGCTGGGTGACCGCGGAGTACGCGATGCTGCCCCGGTCCACGAACTCCCGCTCCAGCCGGGAGTCGGTGAAGGGCAAGATCGGTGGCCGCACGCACGAGATCTCCCGGCTCATCGGCCGCGCGCTGCGCGCGATCATCGAGGTCTCCGCCCTCGGGGAGAACACGATCGTGCTGGACTGCGACGTGCTCCAGGCCGACGGCGGCACCCGCACCGCCGCGATCACCGGCGCCTACGTGGCGCTCGCCGATGCGATCGAGTGGGGACGCGCGCACGAAGCAGTCCCGGAGCAGGCGAGAGTCCTGACCGACTCCGTGGCCGCCGTCAGCGTGGGCATCATCGACGGCACCCCGATGCTGGACCTGCCCTACACCGAGGACGTGCGCGCCGAGACGGACATGAACGTGGTGGTGACCGGTAGCGGCGACTTCGTGGAGGTGCAGGGCACTGCTGAGGGCACACCGTTCCGGCGGGCTGAGCTGGACCAGCTCCTCGACCTGGCCGTGGCTGGCTGCGCTGAGCTGACCACTGCCCAGCAGGCGGCACTGACCCGGCACCTGGTGCGGCGCGAGGCCCCCGGCCCGCTCGTGGACGTGCGCGGATGAGCGCCCCGCAGTTGGTCCTGGCCACCCACAACGGGCACAAGGTCGCCGAGCTGCGCGCCATCCTCACCGGCTCGATGAGTGCACACAGCGGCACCGCCGGCCTGGTCGCCGAAGGGATCGTCGGCGCTGGTGATCTGGGCGCCCCCGAACCGGTCGAGGACGGCATCACCTTCGCCGAGAACGCGCTGATCAAGGCCCGCGCCCTGGTTGCACACACCCACCTGCCGGCAGTGGCCGACGACTCCGGCCTGAGCGTGGACGTGCTCGGCGGTGCCCCGGGCATCTTCTCCGCCCGCTGGGCCGGGCACCACGGTGACGATGCGGCCAACCTGGAGCTGCTGCTGGCCCAGCTCGCCGACGTGCCTGAGCAGCACCGCGGTGCAGCGTTCGTCTGCGCCGCCGTCCTGGTCACCCCCGAGGGGCACGAGCATGTGGAGACCGGCCGGCTGACCGGTACGCTGCTGACGGCACCGCGCGGGGCCGGTGGCTTTGGCTACGACCCGATCCTGCGACCCACAGGAGAGAGCCGGTCCTGCGCCGAGCTCACCCCAGACGAGAAGAACGCCATCTCTCACCGCGGCCAGGCGTTCCGGGCCCTCGCCCCGCACATCGGTGCCGCCCTGACATCATGATGCACTTCCTCACCGACACCACCTGGACCGAGCTGTACCTGCTAGCGGTCGCGTTCGTGCTGTGCGCCCTGATCGGTATCGAGCGCCAGGTGCGGCAGAAGGCAGCAGGCTTCCGCACCCATGTGCTGGTCGGCATGGGTGCGGCCGGTTTCACCCTGGTCTCCGCCTTCGGGTTCTCCACAGTCCTCGGCGAGGACGTGAACCTCGACCCTTCGCGGATCGCCGCCCAGATCGTCTCCGGTATCGGTTTCCTCGGTGCCGGGGTGATCTTCACCCGGCGGGACGTGGTCCGTGGCCTGACCACGGCCGCCACCATCTGGGTCGCCGCCGCAGTGGGTATGGCCGCCGGTGCCGGCATGGTCTCGCTGGCCTTCTTCCTCACTGCGTTGCACCTGCTCGCCGTGGTGGCGGTCGGCCCGCTGGTGCGCAAGATCCCGACCCGGGACCACAACCGGGTGCTGCGGGTGCGTTACCTGGACGGTGCCGGGGTGCTCCGTGACATCCTCGCCCTGGCCACCGAGCTGGGCTACTCCACGCTGATCCTGGGCAGCCGCCGGCTGGAACGGGACGGCCTGAAGCTGGTGGAGATCGACATCCGGTTCAAGGGGCGGATCCCGTTGCGCACCGCGATCCCGAGCGTGAACGCGATCGAGGGCGTGCGCCAGGTGCAGGTACGCAGCGACGACGAGCAGGAGGACGACGAAGACGTCTCGTGAGCGCCGATGCAGCGCTGACCCGTCTCCTGCGGAGCACCGGGTCCCCAGGCCGCGGCCTGCGCTCGTTTGAGTGTGGCGCTCGTGCTCACCTGATACGGTCGGATCTGATGACCCGGGAGGAAGTGTGATGACCGCGCTCAGCAACGCCACCCTGACCAGCCTGCCCGCCGACGTGGCCGGCCCCGACTACGACCGCAGCGCGCTGAGCGCCGGGATCGTGCACATCGGCGTCGGCGGCTTCCACCGCGCGCACCAGGCGATGTACCTGGACGAGCTGATGCGCGCCGGCCTGGCCCACGACTGGGCGATCTGCGGCCTCGGCCTGCTGCCGGGGGACGCGGCGATGCGCGATGCGCTCAAGGCCCAGGACGGTCTGTACACGCTGGTGGTCAAGCACCCCGACGGCTCCACGCAGGCGCGGGTGATCGGCTCGATCGTGGACTACCTGTTCGGCCCGGAGGACCCGGAGGCGGCGCTGGCCCGGATGGCCGACCCCGCGACCAGGATCGTCTCGCTGACCGTCACCGAGGGTGGCTACAACGTCAACCAGGTCACCGGCGAGTTCGACCTGACCAACCTGGCGGTGCGCGCCGACCTGGAGCCCGGCGCCGTGCCGACCACCTCGTTCGGCTACGTGATCGAGGCGCTGCGCCGCCGCCGAGCAGCAGGCACAGCCCCGTTCACCGTGATGAGCTGTGACAACATCCAGGGCAACGGTGACAACGCCCGGCGCATGTTCGGCGCCTTCGCCCGCGCCAAGGATCCCGACCTGGCCGACTGGATCGAGGCCGAGGTCCCGTTCCCGAACTGCATGGTGGACCGGATCACCCCGGTGACCACGGATGCCGATCGCGAGCTCGTGGCCGAGCGGTTCGGGATCGAGGACGCGTGGCCGGTGGTCACCGAGCCGTTCACCCAGTGGGTGCTGGAGGACGACTTCGTCTCCGGACGCCCGCCGTACGAGCAGGCCGGGGTGCAGGTGGTCGAGGATGTCACCCCGTACGAGCTGATGAAGCTGCGGCTGCTGAACGTCAGCCACCAGGGCATCGCCTACCTCGGTTACCTGGCCGGTTACCGGCTGGTGCACGACGTCGCCCAGGACCCGATGTTCGCCACCTTCCTGCGCGGCTACATGGACCACGAGGGCGGGCCTACTCTGCGCCCGCTGCCGGGTGTGGACCTCGAGGCCTACAAGTCCACGCTGATCGAACGGTTCTCCAACCCCTACGTGCGGGACACCGTGGCCCGGCTGTGCGCAGAGTCCTCCGACCGGATCCCCAACTGGCTGGTCCCGGTGATCGGCGAGAACCTCGCCAGCGGGGGAGAGGTGACCCGCTCGGCGCTGATCGTGGCCAGCTGGGCACGCTATGCCGAGGGCGCCGACGAGCAGGGCGAGCCGATCGAGATCGTGGACCGGATCGCCGAGCGGGTGCACGCCGCAGCGCTCGCCCAGAACGAGGACGACCTGGCGTTCCTGCGCGACCGCGACCTGTTCGGTGACCTGGTCGAGGACGAACGGTTCGTGACCGCCTACCGGTGGGCGCTGTCCTCGTTGCACTCGGTCGGTTCGCGGGCCACCATCCAGGCGCTGCTCGACGGCGAAGCTCCCGTCGCGTAGGTCCGCTCAGCGCACCCCGGTCAGCTCAGCCAGGCCCCGGGCGCACTCGGTGTCCAGGACGAGCACACCCACGAAACCGCCACGCACGCTCGCCCGCGCGGCGGCAGCGGTTGCCCGGCCGAAGCCGCACGCGATCACGGTCGGTGTGCGGCGCAGCTGGTCGAGGCTGACCGCGACCACCCGCTCCTCCAGCGGTGCGTGCAGCTCGCGACCGTCGGCGTCGAACAACCGACCGGAGCACTCACCGGCCACTGCATGGGCTTCGATCGCCGCCCGGTCGGCCGCCGACAGCGTCGGATAGACCGTGGAGGCCTGCGGGGTCCATCCGCCGATCGCCACCACGGCCAGGTCCAGGGAGTCTGCCCGGGTGAGCGCCTCGGCGATCTGCGGCTGGGCCCGCAGGCCGGCGGCTGTGGTCGCGTCCCGTACGGTCAGTGGCGCCCAGATCGGCCAGGTGCGCACCCCGGCCAGGCCCTTGAAGTGCTGGATCAGCTCCAGAGAGTCCCCGCTGCCCTCCACCGGCTGGGCGCCCACGAGCTGCACCACCTCGCACGGCGGCAGCCGGTCGATATGACGGGCCGCCGCCTCGATCGTGCGCGACCAGGAGATACCGACCGTCATCCCCTCCCGGACCCGGTCGCGCACTGCGCGGGCGAGGGTTCGGGCCAGCAGGTCCCGACGCTGCTGCGGCTCGGAGTGCGATGGGGCGATGATCACCGGTACCCCCATGGCCTCGGCCAGCGGGTCGCTCAGGTCTTCGGCGGCCTCCTCCGGCAGGGCGATCGAGATGCGCACGATACCCAGCTCGCGGGCGGTGTTCAGCAGCCGCGCCACCCGGAACCGGGACAGGTGACGCTCGTTGGCGATCTCCACCTTCGACTTGCCGTCCAGGTGGAAGTCCACGCTCACGTCGCGCATCAGGACGAGCTCGTCAGGATCCACACCGACCTCCTTGCGCAACAGATGGGCACCCGATGCTTGCTCATCTGAGTGTAGGGCACTACAGTCGGTCCATCAGATGAGCGGAAAACACCTACTCAGATGAGCGAACCTGCTGGTCGTGGTGAGCGACGGGCAGGTGCCGACAGTGAGGACGACGATGTTCCGACCAGAGCCGACGCCCGCCGGTCCCGGCGGTCCGGACCCGACCGCCCGTCGCCCGCGGCGGGGGCGCACCACCCGCTGCCGTGCCGCTGCTCTGGCCGCAGCGGCGGGACTGACCCTCGCCGGCTGTGCCGGTGCCGGAGCCGTGACCGGGGGCGGGGACACTGAGCAGATCGTGGTGGCGATCGTGTCCAACCCGCAGATGCAGGATGCGATCTCGCTGCAGGACCGTTTCCGCGCCGAGCATCCCGGTATCGACGTGCAGTTCGTCAGCCTCCCGGAGAACGAGGCCCGAGCGAAGATCACCGCCTCGGTGGCGACCGGCGGCGGAGAGTTCGACGTGGTGATGATCTCCAACTACGAGACCGCGATGTGGGCGGAGAACGGGTGGATCGAGGATCTGCAGCCCTATGCGGACGCCACCGAGGGATACCGCCCGGAGGACTTCGTGCCGAGCGTGCGGGAGGCGCTGTCCTATCAGGGGGACCTCTACTCCGTGCCCTTCTACGGTGAGTCCTCGTTCCTTGCCTACCGCGAGGACGTGTTCGCCGAGCAGGGCCTGCAGATGCCCGACCGCCCCACCTGGGACGAGGTCGCCGACCTCGCCGCCGAGCTGCACGACCCCGAGGAGAACTTCGCCGGCATCTGTCTGCGCGGACTGGCCGGGTGGGGGGAGAACATGGCACCGATGTCCACGGTGATCAACACCTACGGTGGCCAGTGGTTCGACGAGGACTGGGGCGCTGCACTGGACTCACCCCAGGTGCGCTCCGCCGTCACCGACTATGTGGACCTGGTGCGCACCTACGGCGAGCCGGGTGCTGCCACGGCCGGTTTCGGTGAGTGCCTGACCATGTTCACCCAGGGGCAGGCGGCGATGTGGTATGACGCGACCTCGATGGTCTCCTCCGTGGAGGACCCGAGCTCTTCGACCGTGGCCGGGGACGTGGGTTATGCACCGGCGCCGGTGGCCGAGACGGACGCCGCGGGCTGGCTGTACTCCTGGGCCTTGGCGATCCCCTCGACCTCCGAGCACAAGGACGCCGCCTGGGAGTTCGTCTCCTGGATGACCCACCCGGACTACATGCACCTGGTCGGGGAGGAGATCGGCTGGGCCCGGGTACCTCCGGGGAGCCGGCTGTCCACCTACGACATCCCGGAGTACGCAGAGGTGGCCTCGGCGTACGAGGAGGAGATGCTGCAAGCGATGCAGGACGCCAACCAGGAGGCCACCATGACCGAGCCGGTGCCCTACCGAGGCATCCAGTTCGTGGCCATCCCGGAGTTCCAGGACCTCGGTACCCGGGTCGGGCAGCAGATGTCCGCGGCGATCGCCGGGCAGGTCACCGTCGAAGAGGCGCTGGCACAGTCGCAGCGCTACGCCGAGACCGTCGCCGCGTCCTACCAGGCCGACCAGGAGGAAGAGTCGTGAGCACCACCGCCCTTGCTGCGCGGAACAATCGCCGTCAGGCGCTCCGCCGCGCTGCCGTCGACCCGAGTGCCGCACTCGACCGTGCCGAAGGCTGGCGCCGGCGCGCCCCGCTGCTTCCGGCGCTGGTCTTCACCATCATCGTCACCCAGGTGCCGTTCCTGGTCACCATCTGGTACTCGCTGCGGTCGGAGAACCTGCTCCGGCCCGGTGAGGACCGGTTCGTCGGCCTGGCCAACTATGCCGACCTGTTCGCCGACTCCACGTTCCGGCAGGCAGCGCTGAACAGCGTGATCTTCACCCTCGGCTGCGTGCTGGTGGCGATGGTGCTGGGCATCGTCCTCGCGCTGCTGCTGGACCGCCCGTTCGTCGGTCGGGGCCTGGCCCGCACGCTGCTGATCACCCCGTTCCTGATCATGCCGGTGGCGGCGGCGATGATCTGGAGCGTGTCGATGTTCAACCCCACCTACGGGATGGTGAACTGGGCGATCGGCCTGGTCGGGATCGACGCAGTGAACTGGACCGCCACCTTCCCGGTGCTGTCCATCCTGGTCGCACTGGTCTGGCAGTGGACGCCGTTCATGATGCTGCTGGTGCTCGCCGGTCTGCAGGCCCAGCCCAAGGACGTGCTCGAGGCGGCGCAGATGGACGGTGCCGGTTGGGGCCGTACGTTCACCTCGATCACCCTGCCGCAGCTGCGCCGGTACATCGAGCTGGGCATCCTGCTCGGCGCGATCTACGTGGTGAACACCTTCGACCAGATCTACCTGATGACCGCCGGTGGTCCCGGCACCGCCAGTGCCAACCTGCCGTTCTACATCTACCAGCGCGCCTTCCTCGGATTCGACATCGGGCAGGCCGCCGCCATGGGCGTGGTGGTGGTGATCGCCACGATCATCGTGGCCACGTTCGCCCTGCGCCTGATCTTCCGCAGCTTCGAGCAGAAGGACTGAAGCGATGACCACTACGACTCCTGCGGCACCGGCCGCACGACCTGCGTCCCCGGCTCCGGGTTCGCAGCCGCGACCCGACCGCGGTGCCGGACCTCGCAGCGGGCTGCTCACTGCGCTCACCTGGGTGCTGGCGATCGGGTTCTTCTTCCCCGTGCTCTGGATGGTGCTCACCGCCTTCAAGCAGGAGAACCAGGCCGCCTCGGACCCGCCCACCTGGTTCTTCGCGCCCACACTGGACCAGTTCCGGGCGGTGATCGAGAGCGGTGCGGGTGTGTACTTCGCGAACTCGCTGATCGCCACCGGGCTGTCCACCCTGCTGGTGATCGCCCTCGGGGTGCCCGCCTCCTACGCGCTGGCGATCCGGCCGGTGAAGCGCACCAGCGACGTGCTGTTCTTCTTCATGTCCACCAAGATGCTGCCGGTGGTGGCGGTGATCGTGCCGATCTACGTGATCGCCGGCCGGTTGCACGTGCTGGACACGGTGTGGACGCTGGTGGTGCTCTACACGGCGATGAACCTGCCGATCGCCGTGTGGATGATGCGCTCGTTCTTCCAGGAGGTTCCCGGGGAGGTGCTCGAGGCGGCCTCCATGGACGGTGCCGGGCTGATGCGCACGCTGCGCTCGGTGCTGATGCCGATGGTCGCCCCCGGGCTGGCCGCCACCGCGCTGATCTGCGTGATCTTCGCCTGGAACGAGTTCTTCTTCGCGCTCAACCTCACTGCCGCCCGTGCGGCGACCGTGCCGATCTTCATCACCTCGACGATGACCAGCGAGGGGCTGTTCCTGGCCCGGCTGTCAGCTGCCTCCCTGCTCGCCTCGCTGCCGGTGGTGGTGGCCGGCTGGGTGGCGCAGAAGCAGCTGGTGCGCGGGCTGTCCATGGGCGCCATCAAGTAGTGCACCTGTGGCTCCGCGGGGGTGCACCTGTGGCTCCGCGAGGGTGCACCTGTGGTTGCGAATCGCCCGAATCTCGACCATAAGTGCACCCTCGTGTGGGCTGGGGCCGGGGTTAGGGGGTTGGGGCCGGGTCGGGTCAGGGTCGGTGGCGGAGGAACAGCCGGGCGAGCAGGCGCCACCCGATCAGCAGCAGGGCGAGAACGCCGGCCGCCACCAGCGGGAACGCCCCGGAGACGCCCTGACCGCTGACCAGCCGCAGCCCCAGCCCCCCGGCGACGGTGCAGAGCCACAGCAGCACCGCCGTCGGCCAGACCTGCAGAGGTGTGCGCGACGAGCGTGGAATGAGCCAGCCGAGCAGCAGCCCGGCCAGGAACGGCCAGGCGGTGGTAGCGATGCCGGCGAGCGCGTTGCCCTCGGCGTGGCTGCTGCGCCCGGCGATCACGAACGCCAGCACGGCCAGCACGTCCAGCAGCGCCGCGAGCCGCGCATACCGGCCCAGGACAGGTCGCTGGTCGGTGCCGGGGGAGCTGCTAGTGCCCTGGCCCGCGGGGTCGGTCACACCAGACGCCCGGTACTTGTCAGCGCAGTGCGCACCAGGGCTCCGTGCCCGTCGGCCATCCCCTCCTGGATCACCGGGGAGACCGCCTCCTCCGGGGTGAACCAGGCGATGTCCAGAGCGTCCTGCTGCGGCTGGCAGTCACCGTCCACCGGCACGATGTAGGCCAGCGAGACGGCGTGCTGGCGCGGGTCGTGGTAGGGCGTGATCCCCGGGGTGGGGAAGTACTCGGCCACGGTGAACGGGGTGAGCGTGACCGGCAGCCGGGGCAGTGCCATCGGGCCAAGGTCCTTGTCCAGGTGCCGGGCCAGAGCATCGCGGATCCGTTCGTGGTACATCACCCGGCCGGAGACCAGTGCCCGGGAGATGCCGCCGTCCCGTGGGGTACGCAGCAGCATTCCGACGTGCTGGATGACGCCGTCGGAGTCCACCCGGACCGGGATCGCGTCCACGTAGACGATCGGCAGCCGCTTGCGCAGCGCATCCAGCTCGTCCTTCTCGAACCATCCGTCACCGGTGTCGATCGCTGTCTCACTCACCCTCATGTTCTACCTCGCCGGTGGGGTAGATGGCGAACGCGGCCCTGTTCCGGTACCGGAACACCCGGGGGGACAGACTCAGGGTCGGACCAGGGGGATACCTCATGGTGCCCGCACCGCTCACCGGGTTGCCATGGAGTGATGGATTCCCTGCTGACCACTCTGAGCGAGGCCTTCGGGCCGCTGATGCTGGTGCTCGGCGCGCTGTTCGCGTTCACCGAGTCGGCGTTCGGGCTCGGTGTCGTGGTGCCCGGTGAGACGGCGGTGCTGACCCTCGGTGCCGCTACCGCCTCACCGGGCCAGCTCGGCGCAGCGCTGATCACAGTGGCAGCCGGCGCCAGCGCCGGTGATCACCTGGGCTACTGGATCGGGTCCCGGTTCGGTACCCGGCTGCGCACCTCCCGCGTGGTCCGCCGCGTCGGGGTGCACCGGTGGGAGCGCGCCACCACGATGCTGCGCCGCCACGGCGTGCTCGCCCTGGTGGTCTCCCGGCTGCTGCCCGGGGTGCGCACCCTGATGCCTGCGGTGGCCGGTGCCGCGGGACTGGGCTACGGCCGGTTCCTCGTGGGCTCGGTGGTCGGGGCCGGCCTGTGGAGCGGGCTCTGGGTCGGTGTCGGTGCTGCCGCACGCACCGCGCTGCCCGAGGTGGCCGCGACCCTCGGCGTGGCCGGCTGGGGCCTGCTCGGTGGTGTGCTGTTGCTCGGGATCGGCGTAGTGGGACTGCTGCGGTGGCGCCGGCGGCGGCAGGCACCGGAGCCGGTAGCAGCGGTCCGGACGGAGGAGTACAGCCAGCACTGATGGTGCTCGGGGCAGCGGCCCGGCCCAGCTCACAGAGTGTGCTCGGGGCGGGGCACCGGTACAACCTCGCTCAGCAATT
>Ga0209487_1001690_pt1 | contig 18488 bp, 21 predicted proteins | sample Poulit2012_FD_187524 | JGI IMG/M metagenome (GOLD analysis project Ga0209487, IMG submission 187524) | Agricultural soil microbial communities from Georgia to study Nitrogen management - Poultry litter 2012 (SPAdes) (version 2) | ecosystem: Environmental > Terrestrial > Soil > Agricultural land...
TGCATTTTCAGATCTTTATGCACATTCATGGGATTTCAACGAGTTTGAGATATGAAAGCTGGGTAAAACCATTATTTCCCTACACCTTTTCCCCTGCTAATTCTACTCTTCTCCGTTCTAGCGCTAATCTTTCTCGCTCTAATCCAATTTCTTGTTCTTTTATCTTAAAATGCTTATGGGTAGAATAGATACCCATAATTAAGCTAATGACCACAACAATGGCGATCAGTATAATAAGAAACTCCAAAACCCTTCCCCCTCACATTCATAGCAGCCTACTTCACAATCTGGTCTGTTTATTTTATCTGGATTGTCTAGAGGCGATCTATTCCATACATCTTGTACTATTTTGATAATGCGATTTTTATATGGGCTAAATGGTGCTCTTCATGCCACGCTAATTTTGCCAGTTTTGTGCCAACGGTTATGTTGCCGTCTATCTGCTGAATAAAAGATCGTCCTAATTGCTCTTCCGTTAAACGACGCCCTAAAGATACGATACGCTCATTCATACCTTCTAGCATTTTAATAGAGCTTTCGATAGGAAGCTCTGTATCCGGTTGAACAGCCCACTTATCTTGATCAAAAGCCGGTACGGATGGATTCTCATCTGTTAAAGCTAACTTCAACCGTTGATACATATTCAACTGCGAATCGGCAATATGATGAACAAGTTGACGAACTGTCCAGCTCCCATCACGATATGTACTGCTTAATTCCTCATCATTTAATGAATCCACGGTTCCTCTTAATCGAATCGTGTACGTTTCGATTTCCTTTAGCCATTCTTGAATATTTTCTAATGTTACTTGATTAGGTACTTGTAATTCTCCAATTGGATATTGTACATCCATTTTTAATCCCCTCTTCTCTATTCATTAATTTTTCACTTATTTATTATCTCATAACCCTTTTTATATGTGAATATGAATGAATTTCATAATTATCAAAACCAGCAACATCGATAGGACATGTAGTTAAGATTGGTTCAACGAAACTATATGTTGTATCAGTGTAGCACTAAACCGGTATTATGAAATTCAGTAAACGGAATGAATTTCACGCTCGTAATTATATTTAATTCAAGCGACTTTGAATCGAACCAAATATGGTACGAACAAAGAGCCCATCATAAAAATAGTAAATCCTACACTCAGCGTAGCAAAATAGTTGTTAAAAGGCGGAAGGTAATTTACAAAAAGGAGCATTGGCAAAATAGTAAGGGATACAAAAATCAACCTACCTGGAATCGTTATTTTATGTTCCGCATTAGAATTATCACATTCAACCGGTTTATATATCCATCCAAAAAACGACTTGTAGATTTTACTCCAGCCGAATTGCTTGTTACAATTTCGACACCTTTGCATGATGAACACCACCTTTTATGCTGTCATTTACCCTAATCCGGAAATGCACTTTTTTAAATTCAAAAACGCACCCGATATCCGACAGATATTAAGTGATTCTCGGTACTCTTAAACATATATCGAATCCCTTTCCCCGCAAAAACATACAAAGTTGGTTACCCAGTAATGGTCCAATTCAGAAAAAGCTTATCTTATAAAGTTAGTGCTCCATTAACGGAATAAAACGGCATATATTATAAATGCTACTATTAATACAAGAATAAGTATCCCCGTACCTCTCCAACCCAAGCCGCCTACTAAATCAGATAGATTACTTCCGTGAATGCTGCTGGAAGAATTCTTTAATTCCTTTTGCCTTATTCTTTCTCTTCTTTCTTCAGGTGTTTCGTTATCTCGATTCATTTTATCATTCCTAACGGTTTGATTCGTACGCTACAATATGTTTCGATTGTGACAAATACTTATTCAACTAACACTCTTGATTGTTGTACTTTTATGGAGCTACCAATTCCACTTTAATTCTGTCAGGATCTTCAAAATAAACTGCGTAATGGTCAGGTCCACCAGCATATGGATGCTGCTCAGTATAAAGGACGGTAATCCCTTTGCTTTTCAACCTTTTAGTTATATCATCAACTTGTTGACGTGATTCAGCGTGAAATGCTAAATGATTTAACCCTGTTCGACGTCTATGATATGCGATATCAAGAAATCGTTTTTCTGTTTGAACAAAAACAATGTAAGTGTCCCCTATTTTCCAACTTTGCCCATTGTTCCATTTCTGGAAATCATTATATCCCAATTCTTCAAGAAACCATCCCCAAAACTCAGATGAACTTTTTAAATCAGAAACGTATATCTCTATATGGTGAAGTAATCCCTTTGACAATAAACATCCCCCTTAGTTTAATGGTGTTCATTCTGCTCTTTATTTAACAGTATTTCTCAAATACCTACAATAATAAACCGCGACCATTATTCCAGAATTTCGCTCGATTGTACAACATTGTACGATTATCGTGCCCGAATGTAGAATAGTCACATCCAGTTTTTTAAGCTACATACCCTTTAGTCGATATCGTTACCCCAACTTATTATTTCGGCATTTGAAACCTTTACTTCACCTAAGCTAAGAATGTGAGGAATAAAGGGAAATATTCCAAATCGGTTTCCTTTTCTATGCTCTTCTTTATAATAGTTAATGGTATCTAAGGGTATAGAAGGTAATTCCTTATATTCTTTGATGTCAATCAGATCTATTTCTTCACTTTTAATTTCTGCTGCTGGTCCATTATAATTAGCTTTATTATATAAATAAATGGCGTTTTTATTATATTTTAGATTTAAAACTGGAATTTTATAAAAAAATATATCACCCTTCACATGAACGCCAACTTCTTTTAAGGCATTGTAAACACGTGATGGATGCAATGGCAAGAAATGGTTAACATCGTTCCACAAACAATTTAATCTAGGTATTCTTCTCTCTAATAATTTCACTCTTTCAGGATGATCATAATATTTCTCCGCATATTCGTTATATAGTTTTTCTTGCTTCGTTTTCAACTTATTTAATGGAATAAGTTTTTCACCTATCATTCTTTTGGGAACCATATGATAAACGTAATTGATAAAAAAACCGCCCCCTCTTTGAATTCCATTGTAATGCTGATCGTTGTCATTGCTTCCTCAATTAAATAGCCAGTTAGTGGAGATTGTTTGTTTTTATCGATTTAAAAGTCTAGTAATAAAACCAAAATCATCTTCATCTTTCACTAGAAAGTCAATACCAAAATGCGCAGCACTACCAAGTGAAATTGCCCAAAATGCAATACTTGCTGTCATTAATACTAATGTTTTCGAACGTGTACCACCAAATGTGATAGCTAATAATGCTGTTAAGTGAGTACCTATAAAAAACGGACCAATAAACGCTAAACCTGATAGACCATATTTTTCCCAAATTTTATTCGCACGTTCATGACTTTTAGATTCACTTTTTTCTTCATTTGCTTTTTTATTCCTACGCCAATTGCGAAATGTGTCTATAAATACAATCAGTAAAGCGATCGTTAATAAGTTCCCTAAAAAGGCAATAATAATTACTGGAACTGCCGGCATACCTCCGATAATCGCAATTGGTACGATCATTGCCACTTCAAAAAAAGGGATTGCTGCCAATAAAAAGATAATAAAATATGTCCAAATCAATTTCTAATCCCCTTTATATGCTTTGAATGAATTTCATAATTGCCAAAATCAGCAACATCGCCACAGGTGTGGCACTAAACCCGTATTATGAAATTCATTAACTTTATTTATATCATAATAACCTCTTGCACTAACATCCAACTGGTTTAACAAAATCATGACAGATCCATTCATATTAATTTTCATGATTGATTGATTTATTCATAGAATAGTAGCGGTATTTTTCACCTTTATAAACGAGACACCATTTTGAATTCTACCAACTACTTTTTTCTATCAAGAACCGCATAAAACATTAACCAATTCGGGTCTGATCATGCCAAAACAGCCTTTGTTAACGTACCATTAAATAACATTTGTTTACGCGGCTCGAAGATGTATATCTAAAATATTCGAATATAATAATTCATTGCTCTACGTTTGTTATCCAATCAGTCTTCCTATAACGTATACCGACTTAATATGGAACCCCCCTCTTCCCTATTACCAATTCGACATTGCCCAATAAACACCTTTTATTTTGAATTGAAAAAGTCCATCCCCCACCCTCTTTGTCCCTGTGTTCACTTTTATATTAAAACAACCAATCATCATACGATAAACAATCCTCTATTGTCAACCCTAAACTTGCATTATTTTAGTTTTCATGATATTATAGAGGGAGAATATTTTTGAAACAGCCTTTGATTATCGTGCGCAACTTCTTCCAAACAGAATTTGAGTACGGTTTTTTAATTTAAATCTTATTTTTATTCCATTTGATTAAAGAAATAACACCTAAATATAGGGTATAAGGAGATTGATTTAGTGAATTTAATTAATGAACAAATTACTCATACAGTCTTTGGTGAGGGGCATATCGTGGCTCAGGATGCATCGATCATCACAGTTGATTTTGTTGAGGATACGAAGAAGTTTGTTTACCCTGATGCTTTTCGGACATTTATCACACTAAATAACCAAGATACTGCAAAAAGCTTGAATAAAATCATTTCAAAAAGAGAAGTGGAAGAAAAAGCACTTGCAGAGAAGCGTGAGGCAGAAAAAGAGCAGCGGGCACTTGAAAGACAGCGTAGAGAAATGCTGGAGAACCATAAAATCCATGAAAGCTCACAAATTGTTTTCTGGCTGGACAAGGAAGAGCAACAAAATGTATTTACTGACTGGGAAGCATTTACGGGTGAGGTTCAAAGCGGAAAAAACAAAGGACAGCCAAACAAAGCAGCTCGTTTGGGTCCGAACAGTGCGGGTCTTCTAACTGTAAGAAAATCGGATCAACCAGAAACCGAAAGACGAATTCTTGGCCTTTACATGGTAAAGGAAACGTTTTCCGGCAATCTTAACGAGGATGGAATGGTTCCAGCCCATGAAGACTTCAGAATCGAGCTCACCGATCAAGAAGCAGATAAAATGCTCTTCTGGAATTATTATATCAATCAAAACTATCCTCTTCGAACAACATGGAATTCTGGTAAATATCGTTATTTTGATAATGTTTGGACAGCTCAAATCTTAACAGATATCATTGCTTTAAGAACGGATGAAGAACAAATTAAAGAAGCTAAGGACTTTTTAGAACACTTCTGTCTCATGAATGTCCTTGACATGGAAAACATTCCAGAGGCGAGCGGAGCGTTAAAGCAATAGAAAACTAGCGGCACAAGAACTGAATAATAGTTGTCAAACAACATCCTTCCCTCTATTTAGGGAAGGATGTTTTCGCGTTTCAGGACACACCAAAAGAGCCAATTCACTCCCTTTTCATGTCTGGTTCACCTGGAATACATCTAGCGTTCTTACCTCAATCATGAAGATGAAGTCAACGTGAGGCGGGCACTACGTCAACTTAATAAGTAAATCGAGGGTCACATAATGAGTCGTTTTTGGTCAGGGAACGCTTTGCGGGACTATTATAATCGCTAGTCATCGTAAACGCGTGGTGTCTTTCCCTTGATTCTGCTCTAATTCCCACATTCTTTCTAAAAATGGGTGCCCTTTAATTAACTTCGAACCCAATTCTTCATGCACCGTACTCCAGCTATTCTTCAGTCCATCATAAAGTGCATGCCAAACATCCTCTTCGTTCATAAATCGAATATAAGGATATTTCTTTGGATTCCATTCGGTTAACCAATATCTTAATTCTTCGATATTATTTGTTGTTCGTAATTGATCCAGGGCCATCATTAACACTTGTTTTAACTGTCGCTCTTTTCTTGTCAATCCGAAAACAAGTTCAGGTCGCATCGATAAAATATGATGTTCCTTTTCATAGCGTTTGGTTGGCACTTTAAATATTTCCTCTTGTTTGTCCTTGACCATATCATAGACAATTTGCTCTTGTCGTGGGATGAGTCGGCTTTTACGGATTGGGATCTGGTAGCCAATCGTATCCAATGCGATTATCCCATTGCCATTCGTTACTATACATGTGTAATCCAGAACGGTTCTAACTTGGCCTTTGAGAATGTATGCCCGTTTGTGAATTTTATCAAGCAATTGCTTCGGTAGATCTTGCATGTCATTTTCAATGTAGTCATAAAGTTCTCCTGTTATGTACAGTAGGGGGACCTGATCTAATAACTCGATTCGATCGGTTTTACGCCATTCGTGAAAATAGCTTACCCCATATCCATTCTCTTCCCCTTCAAACCAATTTACCCATACATCATGTAAATATTCCATGATAATAACCCCCATTCTAAAATGAATCTTCTCATGTACATTATGACCATCATTAAAGAATCTATTCGAGTAGTCTTCTATTTAAGGGATATTGGAAATCGGTAGATGGCAAAAGCCATGAAGATAAAACCAACTGGTAAAAAGTAACATTCAATTCTAGTTGAAATAAATAAAAAGTATTCCAACCATGTGATTCCTGCTGGTAAAAAGTTCATATAGGCAATCATTGTCACGCCACCAGAGACAGCAAGTCCAAAGCCAATTAAGAAAATAATGATCTTGCCCATTTTCCCCCTCCATGCTTGTCCAACGGATTTCCTTTAGTCTATGCTTCTTCATATAAATCATGATTGAAATGTAAAAATAGAGGTGCAAAAAAACCTACGATTGTGTTGGTTCATAAAAACCAGTACAATCGTAGGCTTGAAGCACATATAGGATTATAAATTACTCATATTTTTTAAAGATTAAGGACGCATTATGCCCTCCGAAGCCAAATGAATTACTCATGACAACATTCACTTCTTGATGTCGCGCTTTGTTTGGCACATAATCAAGATCACATTCATCATCGGCTGTTTCATAGTTTGTTGTTGCTGGAATTATTCCTTCTTGGATTGCCTTCACGGAGATAACGGATTCGAGCCCACCAGCGGCGCCTAATAAATGGCCTGTCATCGATTTCGTTGATGAAATCGCTACATCTGTCGCATGAGCTCCGAATACATCTTTAATTGCCTGCGTTTCATATCGATCATTCATATCTGTACTTGTTCCATGCGCATTGATGTAATCGACTGCTGATGCGGAGAGACTCGCATCTTCAAGGGCCTGTTGCATCGCTCGCGCCGCTCCTTCTCCACCTTCTGCGGGGGCCGAAATGTGATAAGCATCACCTGTGGAACCATACCCGACAATTTCAGCATAAATATGGGCACCGCGTTCTTGCGCACACTCTAATGTTTCCATAATTAGGATGCCCGCCCCTTCCCCCATGACAAATCCATCACGATTTTTATCAAAGGGACGACTTGCTTTCTCTGGGTCACTATTTTGTGATAAAGCTCTCATCGCCGAAAACCCGGCAAAAGCCATATTCGTAATGGGTGCTTCTGTCCCGCCGGTAATCATATAATCAACCGCTCCACGCTTGATCGCTTTAAACGCATCCCCTATCGAGTTCGCTCCGGATGCACAAGCGGTGACGGTACATGAGTTAATCCCCTTAGCACCTAATTGGATCGACACTTGTCCTGCAGCCATATCTGGGATTAACATCGGTACAAAAAAGGGACTCACGCGACGATATCCTTTTTCTAAGAACCGCTTATGTTGTTCTTCATATGTATGCATGCCACCGATGCCAGATCCAATCCAAACACCTACACGCTCCGCATTGCTTTCATCAATCGTTAATCCCGCATCTTCGACAGCCATTTGCGAGGATGCTACGGCATATTGCGTAAATAAATCCATTTTACGCAGATCCCGTTTGCTAATATATTGACCCGCATCAAAGTCCTTTATTTCGCCTGCCACATGAACAGGAAAATCGTCCTTGTTCACTCTCGTAATAAAATCAATGCCCGAGTGCCCTGCGACGATGTTTTCCCACATGGTGTTGACATCATTTCCTACGGGACTAACAGATCCAATCCCTGTGATAACTACCCTTCGTTCGTCCATCATAAAAAGCCTCCTTAAACGATCTTTTTTTTACCTTCCCCATTTTAAAGCAATTGCGCCCCACGTCAGGCCGCCACCAAACCCTACTAAAACAATCAGATCATTGTCTTTTATTTTACCACTTTTAGCGGCTTCTGATAAAGCCATTGGAATAGATGCGGAAGAATTATTACCATACTTCTTAATGGTTGTTGCCATTTTATCTTCGGAAATTCCGAGCCGTTTACGTGCGGCCTCCATAATTCTAATATTAGCTTGATGTGGAATTAAGTAATCAACATCTTCTTTACTGTAACCCGTTTCTTCAATCACATTAACAGATGACTCTGGCATTTGCTTCACGGCAAATTTATAAACTTCACGACCATTCATAACGAGATGATCATTTTCATTTTGATAAAGATGATCTCCACCGCCACCGTTTGCTCCCAATTCGAATGATAGAATCCCTTTCCCCGGTGATACTTCTCCAATAACGGCCGCGCCCGCCCCATCACCTAATAAGACGCATGTATTCCGGTCAGTCCAATCTGTAACTTTAGACAGTTTCTCTACACCCACGACCAATATATGTTTATAGGCACCTGTTTCTACAAATTGTTTCGCCGTGACCATGCCATACATAAATCCTGAACAAGCAGCACTTATATCCATTGCGGCCGCATTCGTCGCTCCTAATTTATCCTGAATGATACATGCGACAGATGGAAATGGCGTATCTGGTGTTACCGTTGCGACTAAAATCAGGTCAATATCACTTGCTTTCACTTCTGCTTCTTCTAGTGCCCCTTGTGCGGCTACAAAAGCCATATCTGATGAATCAATATCATCTGTAGCTATTCTTCTCTCTTCAATCCCCGTTCTTGATTTTATCCATTCATCCGTTGTATCAACGATTGATTCCATATCTTTATTTGTCAGTACATTAGTCGGAAGATAATGACCTGTACCTAAAACACCAACATCCATGATTCCAGCTCCTTATAAAATAAAGTAATTAAGATCAATTATTATGACTTGGTACTAATTTTAAAGTATTTTTTACATTGTTGCAAGAAGTATTTATTTTATCCGTGTAATAATCGTATTGTTACATATAAACAGCTGTATAAATACATTTCTCTATATGCTGTTCGCATGGGGGGAGCAGTCACGTTTTCCTACTTGTTCCCTCATAAAATCAAGCGCATGACTTTTAGCTTTTTCACATTAGTGCTACAATTTAATCGTACAGGCTTCCATGTGGTATTTTCATAATAGATGTCTTTCAAGGCTGATAAAGTGGTACGAAAATAATAAAGGAGTGGAATGCATGCAAATCAATCATTTTGAAAAGATGAAAAATGGCAAAGGATTTATCGCAGCGCTCGATCAAAGTGGAGGAAGTACTCCAAAAGCACTTGCCGCTTATGGTGTTTCAGAAAATGCGTATACAAGTGAGGATGAAATGTTCGACTTAGTCCACGAGATGCGCACACGGATTATTACGTCACCTGCTTTTGATTCAGATTCTATTCTTGGGGCCATTCTGTTTGAACAAACAATGGACAGTAAAATCGAAGGAATGTACACAGCCGATTATTTAGCTAAAAAGAAGGGAATCGTCCCTTTTCTAAAAGTCGATCAAGGCCTTGCCGTGGAAGCCAATGGTGTGCAAATGATGAAGCCTCTTACAGAGCTGGATAACATCCTGAAGCGTGCGAATGAACGTCATATTTTTGGTACAAAAATGCGCTCTGTCATTAAAGAACCGAATCCAGAAGGAATCAAGGCGATCGTCGATCAACAATTTGAAATTGGTAAACAAACAATTGCTGCCGGTCTTGTGCCAATTATCGAACCTGAAGTGGATATCAACAGCCCTGAAAAGGAAAAATGTGAAGAAATACTAAATACGGAAATCCTGCACCACCTTAATCAATTAAGTGAAGATGAGCATGTGATGCTCAAACTAACGATTCCAACGAAAGCTAATAAATACAAAGAACTCATTAATCATCCAATGGTTATTCGTGTTGTTGCGCTTTCCGGTGGCTACAGCACAGACGTTGCGAATGAAAAGCTAAAAGAAAATGATGGCCTCATCGCCAGCTTCTCTAGAGCGCTCAGTCAAGATCTAAATGCGAACCAAACAGAAACTGACTTTAATGCTACTCTCAAAAAAGCGGTCGAATCAATTTACGAAGCATCGATCTAAGAGCATCATTGACGATTGATCTAAAAAAAGCGTACAAACTGTACGCTTTTTTTTTGCTTCATTATCGCTCTGCGCGCTCCGCTGATGTTTCCCCGCACGCCGCTAAAGATTCAGGGCTTTGCGCTGAACACCCACGCGCGAGCGCTGATGATCCTGCTCCTACCGCTGAACATACCACGCGCGTCGCACTCCGCTGATGTTTCCGCTCACTCCGCTAAAGATTCAGGGCTTTGCGCTGAAACACCCACGCGCGAGCGCTGATGATCCTGCTCCTACCGCTGAACATACCACGCGCGCTGCTATCCGCTGATGTTTCCGCGCACGCCGCTAAAGATTCAGGGCTTTGCGCTGAACACCCACGCGCGAACGCTGATGATCCTCCTCCTACCGCTGAACATACCACGCGCGCCGCTCTCCGCTGATGTTTCCTCGCACGCCGCTAAAGATTCAGGGCTTTGCGCTGAACACCCACGCGCGCCGCTCTCCGCTGATGTTTCCGCGCACGCCGCTAAAGATTCGAGGCTTTGCGCTGAACACCCACGCGCGAACGCTGATGATCCTGCTCATACCGCTGAACACGGCACGCGCGCCACTATCCGCTGATGTTTCCGCGCACTCCGCTAAAGATTCAGGGCTTTGCGCTGAACCCCGACGCGCGAACGCTGATGATCCTGCTCCTACCGCTGAACATGCCACGCGCTGGTCAATCGCTAATCTTCATGCGGTAATAAATTAGTCTCCGCATATTTATCGACGAGTTCAGCAATATATTCTTGATACTCGACAGGTACATCAGGACTGAAGTCACCTAAAGTAATCACGTTATCTTGAAAATCAAATGTCATAAATCCACCTTCAAGTTCCTGTTCATTAAACTTCCTTGCCGCAAGTAAGTACAATTTATCAATATGCTGAACCATACTCGTTAACACCTCGTTATCGTCTGAGATCGCTTGATCAGCACCATACCCGATGGCATAAACGCCATCCTTACTTGCTTGGGCGATAACATCCTGACTATATGTTTCCCCGGTCGGGTAAATGACGTCAACATCTTCAGCTTGCATTTCATCATAAATAGCGGTGGAAACAGCGGTTTCATTCCATTTGTTCACATAATTTACATGTACCTTTGTTGTCGAATCCTGGTATTTAACGCCTTCATAAAACCCTTCAATTTCAGGTTGCCATTCATAAGAGGCGATGATTCCGACATGCTTTGTTTCGGTCATCTCACTAGCGACCATACCACCAAAGAAACCCATTGCATATGAATTAAAATTCATACTTGTTACGTGGTCATTAAAGTAACCGCCATTAAAATAAACGAAGTGAACATCTGGATACTCCTCCGCTACATCTACAAAGAAACGGCCATAATGATTGCCATGTCCAAAAATAAGATTCGCTCCATTATGAATCAACTGATCAACCGCTGCAATGGTTTCACTCTCCGTCCTAATATTTTCCTCGTACAATACATTTACATCAAATTCATTCTTAATCTCCTCTAGCCCTTTATACCCCTTCTGATTCCATTCCTCATCAATCGAACCTTCCACAATCATCCCGACCTTGTTTATATGTAGATTATCTTGATGCTTCGTACAACCAGCTAACAAAAACAGACTAATAGTGAAGAGCAATATGATCGATCGCTTTGCCAACTTGTCCATCCCATTTCTAACGATACAAAGTATGTTATCGTCCTTTATAATACGCTTTAAATTGTTCATAATGATTCCTTACTTTATTCACTGTCTTTTCTATAGGTATATTGTCCTGAATATAAACCGACTTATCAAGTAATACCTCTCCAGATTCAACATTTCTTGAAGACTGAATTGTTATTTTTTCTGGTAAATGTTTTTCCTTGATGCAGGTTAATAAATAGTGAATAAAATCTTTTATATAAATAGCGGTTGCCAAAAACTCGGGAGATTCAAACGTAATATACGTATCGTTAATATAGGCGCCCTTTTGGTCCATTGGCATCCATTCCCCAAATAAAATCGGGGTTTGTATAAATGTTCTGTTTTTTTGTAGATCAGCTTGTTGACCTTCATGATTGATCATGATGAATCGACGAGTATCAATCGTATCATCAGTTTCTCCAACGCCGATAACAGTCTGATATTGCTCCAATTCTTGATCCGTTATTAAACTGAATAAGCTATTACGACCGATTAACATTGATAAATGCTCTTTTTCCTTCGTCATCTGTCCGCCCATTCCAGCAACAGTATAGCCATTTTCGATTAACTCATTAACGAGGTGGTAGTTCATCCAATGAAAACAATTCGTTACTAAAATCGACATCAATATGCTCCTTTCCTTTTAAAAAATGCCACGGTTGCATCAGCCCTTTTCATTCCAATTCGTGACAGATTCGTTAACTCTTCGATTATTGCTTTTATTTTATGCGCTTCTTTGGTAAACTACGGAGAGGATTATATAAAAGAGGTGTTCATGTATGCGGTATGTTATGGTATTAATTTGGTCCGTATTAATCGGTTCCGCTTTATCTTATGTGTTAACGAGTATGTCCGGTGATCCATTCGAGTTTAATCACGCACTCATCCTAGCAGGAATCTTCTTTGTTGCAATTTTCTTCTTAGGTGATGTCGTGTTAAAAGAAGAGTCCGAACAATAAAGATTGAATCTACATCTATTGTTGCTTCAGTCAACTACTGATAGGTTTGCTCCGGCTCATTCAGCTATCGTTATAAACAACACTTGCCTTCATCCAAGATGAAAGCAAGTGTTGTTATTTTTACGTCTAGCATGCTTAAACGCGTTTTAATACCATGGCAATAAACTTAGCGTGGCTAGGGCCGCTAATGGTAAGACAAGTCTTCTAAACCTTCTTGGTGGGCCTCCAAAGCCAGGATACCCCCCATAGCCGTGTGAAGGTCCATGTCCATACCCATGCCCACCTCCATAACCAAACTGACGATCATTCGGTCCCTCTACCGGCACACCCCTATGTTCAGCCTGTTCTAGTGGCAAAGCAAAATAGACATACTCTTCATCTAAACCTGTCACGATCCCGTCTACTGTTGTACCATCAACCATTTCGGCCATCACATAGGAATGCATATGTTCCTTACATAAATCGTATATGTGATTGTGCTGTTTATTCATTTATTCTCCTCCTCACCATAATAGACTATTCACCTATTCAAGGATGGTGACAGCTGTTTCGCTCTAACAACTCCCACGGCTAAAGCCGTGGGGTTCTTTAGGTTAGTGGAAAATTTCCACCAACACCACACTTCCTAGGGCGACCTTACACTATTACGATTTTCCAAAGAAGTTCGTGGGGCTAAAACGTATAGTTTGGTGCTACTCCGACTAGCCAATGAAGACCGTTCGTGCACTTGCGCCACCATTAAATTATTAAAGTCGGCAACTTTGTCATTCCGACTGGTCTGTATTAAGCGACATACTAACGTATTTGCTTGTTACTGTGTCGCTCGAGTCTTGCGACTTCCTGATGATGCAGTATGACAAAGTTCTGCCATTGACCGTTGCACAAGTCTACTTGTTCATGAAGGAATATCTTTCTATGGTATCGAGGACAAAATACAAAGTGATAGTTGAGAAAACCTACAGTTGTCTTGGTTCTACGAAATTCTTCCATACCCATATCACATCATCGAGATCATACGTTCGCAATGCCTGCATGCACAATTAGAAAACAAAAAAGAACGAGAAACTGGTAGATGTCGGCGTGGGGCACCCCCACGCCGAACTCACTATCATCCCACCCCTAAAGGAGTGGGCTTTCTCGTTCGTAAGTTCTGTAAAGGAGAACAAATAATGTTCGTTCCTTATGGCGGTATTGATTATCTTAAGACGCGAATATGATCCGGTTAGCTATACATCATATCTTGACCAGCTGCAACAGGACTCTACTCGCCTTATTTAAGTGGACATCTACGCATAATCTCGTTAAGATTAATATCGATTCCTTAACTAATTTACTGGTTTTTTCTTTGCATAATAGACATGTTGAAAGTGGGGTTATATGCTTCATGAATTCACAATCAATACGAACATTTTTACAGGGATATCCTCTTTTTAAAAACCTGAGCGACTTTGAAATTGAACCCATCATTGCTATCGCCAGGCGTAACGTATATCAGGATGGTACACACATTTTCCTGCAAGGAGAGGAATTAACAAATGTTTATTTTATCCAAGAAGGTCTTGTCAAAATATACAAAACCGATATAAATGGGAAGGAACAAATTGTGAATGTGTTACAATCGGGAGATATGTTTCCTCACCAAGGATTTTTCCGTCAAGACAATTATCCGGCACATGCTGAAGCCATTAATGATCTTGTTTTATTTTACATACCCATCAAAGACTTTGAGGACTTACTCATGATGCATCCAGAAATTTCAATTAAAATATTCCGTGTGCTGGGCGATATCATTGTCGATTTACAAAATCGCTTAGAAGAGAAAATGTTTCATAATACGTATGAACAAATTATTATGCTACTACTACGCCTATCTAAAAGTCATGGGGAAGTGATTGCTGCAAACAAGGTACGAATTACCACTCGATTTACGAATCGTGAATTTGCGAATATGATTGGTTCGAGTAGAGAAACGGTCAGCCGTACATTAACGTTATTAAAAAAACAAGCGAGCATGGATACAGATCCAGCTGGCTACCTCATCCTCTATCTCGACAAGTTAGATGAACAACTTTTATAAGCCTGCTTCATATCTTGGCCGCGAAACGAGCGGACTGAAAACAACCAGCTCCATTATGATATGGCCAATCCCCCAAAAAAATGGGTAGATGCACCCTTTTTTTATATACAAATAAAAAAAAGGTTGATTCATTAAAAATGAATCAACCTGACTTGGATTATTAATCGGAAACACCTAAGGCAATTTTAGCATAACGTGACATTTTATCTTTACCCCATGGTGGATCCCAGACGATCGCAACTTTAATATCTTTTACTTCTGGTATATCTGAAAGGCAGCGTCTTACATCTTGCTCAATATGACCTGCAAGTGGACAACCCATCGACGTAAGCGTCATTGTCACTGTGCAAAGACCCTCTTCATCTAAATAAACATCATATATTAAACCCATATTAACAATATCGATCCCTAATTCAGGGTCAATGACGTTCTCAAGGGCACCCATTAAATTTTCTTTTAGAGCCTCATCCATGATCTCTACCTCCTTACGTGTTCTTTATTATATTTAAACATACTTTCACCATTTTTAAAATGTTTTAAGCTTGATCCATCCTCTTTATCAAACAACGGATTTGTCATTTATAAATGCTTCTTGAACCAGCTTACTGTTTCTAGTATAGCATAACGGGTTACTTTATGGGTCCCATTATCCTCTTTTAAAAAGCGGATTTGGCTTTTATCTTCATACGTCGATTTAGCCTCATTATAAAAAGCATGGGAATGCTCAAATGGAACAACCTTATCCTTTTGACCATGCCAAAACAATAGTGGGCGTTGCTTTAGTGTGTTTACTTGTTTTGATAAGTCATAAGGTTCTAACTGCTGATACACTTTAGCCTCATCTTCAGCCGTTATATTCAGATGACCTGTTCTACTAAATTCAGTAATTAATCCTTTGGCATAGGCAAGTATTTTTGGTGATCCCATCAACACTGCCGCAGATGTGATCCACGGATACTGTGTCAGTGCTGCTGACGTCGTAATTCCTCCCATACTTGTACCTGCAACCCCTACTCGATCATCAAGTAATAACTCTTTTTGATCAAAATAGGTCTTGATCATATTTATTTCTTCAACATTTTTAATAACGACATCCCAAAAATATAAATTCATTTCGCTACTTTCCATGTTTTCCACTGATCGTTCACCATGATATAAGCTATCAGGTAATACAACGCGATACCCTTCCGTTGCTAATAAAAAAGCAAGCGGTAAATTATTCTCCTTTGCACTTGTATAGCCATGATAATACATTAACAATGGTAATGGGTCATTTACTCGGTCCGCTTGTACGACAACTAAGCACGGTATATCATCTATTTTCTCTTGTAAAATACTGATCATTTAACATGGTCCTCTCCGAAAATATATTAGCCACTCATCCTCCTATCATAATATAGGTATTAATCGATTTGCAAACCGAATGACATTTTCTCCTTTGACAGATCCATCAATACCTTATAAACTTACTGAAATGAGGTGAAAGGGATGCAACGAAAACAACATTTAATCGCACTCGATTTAGATGGAACACTCTTAACAAATAATAAGACCATTAGTATGCGTACGAAAGACATTATTTTTCGCGCCATTGAAGACGGTCACATCGTCGTGATTGCAACAGGAAGACCACATCGAGCAAGTATTCAATATTATCAATCGCTTGGTTTAACAACACCCATGGTCAATTTTAATGGGGGTCTGATCCATCATCCAACGGATAAAAATTGGAGCACGGAACATAACCCGATTACAAACAAACTCGCTTTATCCATTGTTGATGCTTGCTATGAACTGAATGTACAAAATATATTAGCGGAAGTTCAAGATCATGCATATCTGGACCAGCATGACGAACAAATTATCAATATGTTCCAAGCCACACAATCGACGGATATTCATTATCCATTTATTGTTGGTAAAATCGCCGAACAATTAATGGATGATCCTACTTCTTTGCTTATCCGACCACAAGATGAACAACTTGAGCAACTCCAAACACAATTAGATGAGCATGTTGAATTCGTTGAGCATCGACATTGGGGCGGACCATTAAACATTATTGAAATTACGAAAAAAGGAATTCACAAAGCGGTTGGCTTACATCAAATTGCTGCTCATTATCAAATTCCGCAAGAGCGTATCATTGCATTTGGTGATGAAGACAATGATTTAGAAATGATTGATTATGCTGGGATCGGGGTGGCAATGGATAATGCGATTCCACCATTAAAATCGATTGCCAATCATATTACCGCTACAAATGAACAGGATGGTGTAGGGATATTCTTAGAGGAATATTTAAACTTACGCCCGATTGTTAGCTGACTTAATGAATTTTATAATCCCTATTTATAGCTATACCAATTCAATATGTAGGTGTATTGTTTCGTTTACAACTACATACTGAATCGACATAGCTGGTTACGGTAATTATGAAATTCATTCTACTTAATGAATTTCATTTAGCGTTGCCACTATTTACCCCCTATATTTTAATGGCTTTAAACCATAATAGAGGTGAGCACATACACGTGCTTACCTCTATTATGGTTTAAGTCTGGCTATGCATCCATGTTCAGACAAGTACTATGTTTTAGGAGTGATTGATCTTGGATAAGCCCTTTTCAAAAAGAGCTGGCTATGAAAAAAAGGATAACGAAGAAAAACAAGCCAAGATCCCTATCCCATTTACCGATGTCGAGAGAAAGAAAAAGGAATTAGAAAACAGCACAATAGGAGGGTTTTAGTTGGAAGATACTAACTTATTTCAACAAGCAAAAGATGCCATCATGAATTTAACAGACATGCGTGAAGATGCTACTGCTGAGGATCAACAAGCAGCGAAAAGCGCAATTCAAGCGGCATATGAAGATGCCTCTCCTGAGGACCAAGAACATTTACAACAGCTTGAGCAGAAACTCGAGCAAATGAAATAAGCTTTATTATCGTGCCCATTTTGAAAATCTGCTCGGAAAGTAATTGCTAATTCATTATAAAGATGAAACAGAGTTACCATAAACGAGCAAAATCCCCCTCATTTATATGCTGAGGGGATTTGCTTAATCACCTTTACTTCTTTACTGAACACTTTTCTGATATTATAGAGGTAGAATCATATTGAATAGGAGGAATAAACAATGGGAGTTCGTGCAGAAGCTACACCAAATCCGAACGCATTAAAATTTACAACTGATAAAGTGATTTTTGAAGGAACCGCCAGTATTTCCGTTATGCCTGGTGATACGAGCGAGCATCAGATTATGAATGATCTAATGACACTTGAAGGTGTTGATAACGTATTTGGTTATCAAAACTTCATTACCGTGAATAAAGAAGTCAATGCTGAATGGGATCATGTTTCACCACTGGTTATGGAAGTATTTGAGCAACACGGTTATTAATTACATACCACATATCGGACTTTTATTCAGGACCTTTCCTTTATAAGGCAAAAAAAGACAGCATAATGCTGTCTTTTTTATTTGCGCATTTACCTGAATGAATTTCATAATTGCCAAAACCAGCAATAACGGTACAACATACAGTTAAGAAAGGTTCAACGCAAATGTATGTCGTACCGGCGTTGCACTAAACCGGTATTATGAA
>Ga0209487_1001692_pt1 | contig 18472 bp, 21 predicted proteins | sample Poulit2012_FD_187524 | JGI IMG/M metagenome (GOLD analysis project Ga0209487, IMG submission 187524) | Agricultural soil microbial communities from Georgia to study Nitrogen management - Poultry litter 2012 (SPAdes) (version 2) | ecosystem: Environmental > Terrestrial > Soil > Agricultural land...
GCAGTTGTAATGGAGCATGTCGTTGCTTTTGAGTTGGCTAAAGCAATTACAGAGCAGTTTACGAGTGATCAATTTCCACAATTAAAAAAGGCTCTGGAAGAATATAGAGAAGAAACTAGGAGTTTTTAAATGAAAGTATTACAAGTAAAGGCTTCATCACATACGTATAACATTCATATTGGAAATAATTTAAGATATGATGTAAATAAATTTTTAACGAAAGATTATTCATCCATTTTAATTATAACTGATGAAAAAGTTGCTGACCTTTATTTAGCTGACGTTAAAAAAAGTTTGGAAGAGAATAAAGTATACGAAGCAATTATCAAGAGTGGGGAAGCCTCAAAATCAATCGAAACTTATTATTATTTACAAACGGAAGCAATTAAGAGTGGTTTAGACCGTCATTCACTTATTATCGCTCTTGGTGGTGGTGTAGTAGGTGATATTGCTGGATTTGTCGCTGCAACATATATGCGAGGAATTGATTATGTGCAAATGCCTACGACAATATTAGCTCATGATAGTAGTGTTGGGGGAAAAGTGGCTATTAATCATGAATTAGGTAAAAATATGATTGGTAACTTTTATGCTCCACAAGCGGTCATATATGATGTTAACACATTGGAATCTTTACCCGAGCATGAAATAAGGTCCGGCTACGCCGAAATAATCAAGGAAGCCTTTATTGCCAATCATTCTTTGCTAGATACTTTATTACAAGTAAATTTAAAACAACTATCAGCTGCACAATTGAAGAATCATTTGTATGAAGGGATAAAAATCAAAGCAAATATCGTTGAAAAAGATGAAAAAGAATCCTCTATACGAAAATTTTTAAATTTAGGGCATACATTAGCTCACGCATTAGAAGCAGAATTAGGTTATGGGAAAATAACTCATGGAGAAGCAGTTGCTATCGGGCTTCTTTTTGCAATTCGAGTAAGTGAACAGCAATATAATGTTCAACTCCCATATGATTCGTTGCTAAAGTGGTTGCTTAAAAATGGTTATCCTATATTTTTTGAAGCTAATATACAATCTATCATTCAACTTATGAAATCGGATAAAAAGTCGCAAAATAAACATGTTCAAATGGTATTATTACACGAAGTTACAAAACTAGTAATCGAAGAATTAAATGATGATATGCTAAAAACGTACTTACAATTATTTAAAAAGGAGTTGGATACTTTATGATGCGAGGTTTTAGAGGAGCAACTACTGTAGAAAACAATGATGAAAAAGAAATTTTAACTGAAACTAAAAAGTTACTTTTACAAATGATAGAATCAAATCATATTGAACCAGCTTCTATTTCACATGTTTTCTTCTCCGTTACAGAAGATTTGAACGCATGTTTTCCCGCTAAAGTATCTCGTCAGATTGAAGGGTGGAAATATGTTCCCGTTATGTGTATGCGAGAAATAGATGTACCTAATAGTTTACCAAAATGTATTCGGGTTATGCTTGTAGCTAGTACGGAATTACAACAAGATGAAATTCAACATATTTTTTTAAATAATGCCGTTCAATTAAGACCAGATTTAAAATCGTAAAGAGGATGAATAATATGTTAGGTAAAAAAATTTTGAATGACTTGTCCGCCTATAAACAAGGGATGCAAATAGAAGATGTGAAAAAAGAATTTAATTTAGAAAGAATTGTAAAGTTATCATCGAACGAAAATCCGTATGGTTATTCAGAACTTGTGAATGAAATTTTTTCAAAGAAAGATTTTGAAATCTATCCAGATGGATATTCCTATGATTTACGAATGGTAATGGCAAATAAACTTGCGGTGGATTTAGACAATATCGTTTTCGGTGCAGGGTCAGATGAACTGATTACTTGTATATGTAGGGCATTTTTATATGATGGTACGAATACAGTTATGGCTACGCCAACCTTTTCCCAATATAGACACCATGCTCTAATTGAAGGTGCAAATTTGAAGGAAATCCCAACAAAAAATGGGAGACATCAATTAGAGGAAATGTTACAAGCAATTGATGAAAATACAAAGGTGGTATGGCTTTGTACTCCGGATAATCCAACAGGGGAAGTAATTAATAATTCTGAGCTTACACAATTTATGGACAAGTGTCCTAAAGATGTTGTCGTTGTATTGGATGCGGCATATTATGAATACATGAACAAAGAAGATCAATTTGATTTACAACATATTTTAAACAACTATCATAATGTCATCGTATTAAGAACTTTTTCAAAAATATATGGACTAGCTGGATTAAGAATAGGTTACGGTATTACAAGTAAAAAAATTGCTCATTTATTAAATGTTGTAAGAGGACCATTTAATACTTCATCAATTTCTCAACGTGCAGCGATTGCTGCATTACAGGATGATGAGTTTGTACAAAATTCCAAAAAGAAAAATGCACATGTTTTAAAACAATTCCAACAATTTTTGGATACTATTCAATGGGAATATTACAATTCCCAGACAAACTTTTTACTTGTGAAAACACCTATAGATGCGGATGAATTTTCTACGTTTTTATTACAAAATGGTTTCATTGTAAGATCTGGTACAGCTTTAGGCTATCCTAATACTGTTCGGATTACTATTGGTAATGAAAAAGACATGGAAAGTTTACAGCACACTATATTGGAATTTCACAATAAATTAAATAACGAGGTAGTAGAATGAAACGAAAGATACTAGTTGCTGGCTTAGGACTGATTGGTGGTTCTTTAGCAAAGGCAATGAAAAGATCAGAAGATCATTATATTTTAGGCTATGATTTGAATGAAGCGTCACTTCATTATGCATTAAAAGAGCAAATCATTGATGAAATCATTTTAGATTTTGAAGTCGGGGTAAAGCAGGCTCAAATTGTTTTTCTAGCTGCTCCAATTTCTCAAACGATTGAATTAATGAAAAAAATGGATAATGTAGAATTTAATCACGATGTTATTGTAACCGATGTAAGTTCGGTGAAAAGTACGATTATTCAGACGGCAAATAAGTTGAAAAACAAACGAATTACTTTTATCGGTGGGCATCCGATGGCTGGATCCCACAAAACCGGTATCGAAGCTGCGAGGGGGCATTTGTTTGAAAATGCAATTTATGTTCTAACACCTGCTAACAATAGTTCACCAAAGCAAGTTGAAATACTAAAGGATGTACTTCGCCATACGAAAAGCACCTTTCTAACATTAGCACCAGAGGATCATGATGAAATGACAAGTGTTATATCTCATTTTCCTCACTTAATTGCTTCATCGCTCGTTCATCAAGCTAAAAAATGGGAACAAGTACATCATTATTTGCCTGAATTAGCAGCGGGTGGTTTTCGTGATATTACTAGAATTGCTTCAAGCAATCCGAAAATGTGGCAAGATATTTTTGCACATAATGGTCATAAAATGTCACGTTTACTTCAAGATTGGATTAATGAAATGGTCACTTTAAAAGAATTTTTAGATAAAAATAATACAGAAGATATGAACCGTTACTTGGAACAAGCAAAACAATATCGTGATGGATTAGGGGATAAAAAAATAGGTGGAGCTTTGCCAGCTTTTTATGATGTGTTTGTTGATATAAAAGACCAGCCAGGTGCTATAGCCTCTGTTGTGCAATTGTTAGCTGAAAAAGAGATTAGTATCCGGAATATTCGAATTTTAGAAATTCGTGAAGACATTAATGGTGCATTAAGATTAAGTGTATCGAATAAAACAGATCAAGAAAGAGCTATGCAAGTTTTAAAAGAAAACAATTATGAAGTAACGATTGCTTTATAAACTTTACACAACTAGGGAAGGGGATGATGATTTGCAGCAAATTCAATTAGAACCCGCAAAGTCAAGGTTAAGTGGAGAACTCCAAATTCCCGGAGATAAATCTATCTCCCATCGTGCCATTATGCTTGGTTCAATTGCTAAAGGAACATCTGTTGTGAAAAATTTTTTAAATGGGGAAGATTGTTTACATACGATAGATATATTCCGTAATTTTGGTGTAGATATTCAACAAAACGGAACAGAAGTAACGATTTCTAGTTCTGGATTTTCATCATTTAAAGAACCAACTGTTCCTCTATATTTTGGAAATTCCGGCACAACTGCTAGATTAATGTTCGGTATTTTACCAGCTTTACCTTTTCATACCGTCATTCATGGTGACCCTCATTTAACGATTAGACCGATGGACCGCGTTGTACAACCACTTACCTTAATGGGAGCAAACATAGATGGACGAAATAATGGTAACTACTTACCGATTGCTATAAGGGGAACAAAGTTAAATAGTATTCATTACACATTGCCAGTTAAAAGTGCACAGGTGAAATCAGCTGTACTATTAGCTGGATTATTTGCTAATGGAGAAACGACCGTAATTGAAAATACGAAAACAAGGAATCATACTGAAAATATGTTAGCTGCGTTTGGAGCAGATTTATCCGTTCAAGGAAATGAGATTACGATTACGAACAAAAATGAACTACGTAGTACAAATGTGACTGTTCCCGGAGATATTTCGTCTGCTGCATTTTTTCTCGTTGCAGCGGCAATTGTACCTAATAGTGTTTTAACGCTAAAGGATGTTGGTTTAAATGCCACTCGAACGGGAATAATGGATGTACTTAAAAAGATGAATGCAAATGTTGAAATAAATAATGAAAGAAAAAGTGGTGGAGAAATGCTCGGTGACATCACTGTCACATATAATGAACTAAAAAGTACGGTCATCGAAGGAGAACTAATCCCACGCCTCATTGATGAAATTCCAATTATTGCATTACTAGCTACACAAGCTAGTGGGACTACAGTTATTAAAGATGCAGCGGAATTAAGGGTAAAAGAAACAGATCGAATTAAAGCGGTAGTTCATAATTTAACCACCCTTGGTGCGAGCATTGAAGAAACGGAAGATGGGATGATAATTCACGGAAAGACTCCTTTAACAGGTGGCCACTTAAAAAGTTATAGTGATCATCGAATTGCAATGATGGCGGTAATTGCTTCGTTAATTTGTGAACGTTCAGTTACTTTAGATGACATATCATCTATTGCAGTGTCATATCCAAATTTTTTTGATCATGTTAAAAAAATTACTAATGGGTAATATTTAAATCCACCTTAGTGGATTTTATTTTGGAAGGCTAAGACTTTATATGTTGTTAGGAGAGAAAAATCGGCTTTACATGCATAATCTAAGATTACAATGAATATGGCGGAAAGAGCAATTTTTATAATTATTTACCGTTCAAAAAGAGTTATAAAAATATAGACTAAGTACACTAAGCCCCAATATTTTTGTGCATGCTAGTACATCTTATAAGTTGGATGATGACGAGTATGTCCTTGAAGCCGCATAATACTTCCTGTGCTGCTGCAATGTTCGTTCTATCGTGTCTTGAACATCGTAGAATGAGTTTTGTCTGTCGGCAATTAAAATACTACGTCTTATATCATTACTTACATATGCGTATTTAGTACGCACGTACCATTCCTTTAGAAAGGAAATTAAAAATGGAAAAAATTGTTGATGCAATTCAATTGTTTGATGAAGGAAAAACAAATGAAGCGCTAGACTTACTGAAACAACTTAGTGAAAAAGCAAGTGATGACCAAAAATTTGCTATAGCTGAACTATATGATGAATATGGTTTTATGGATGAAGGTATTAAACTTTTAGAAGAATTATTACATAAGTATCCTAAAGAAGGTCAAGTACTTATAAAGCTAGCCGAAATGTATATAGAACTGGAACAGGATGATCTTGCTATACATTTATTAAATGAATTGTCAAAAGAAGATGACTTTTATGTACAATCATTACTTCATTTAGCTGATTTATATCAATCTCAAGGGTTATTTGAAGTATCAGAACAAAAGCTATTAGAGGCAAAAAATCTTAAACCCGAAGAAATTATTATTGACTTTGCACTTGGTGAATTATTGTTTTCTATTGGACTATACCATCGGGCAATACCTTTTTATGAAAAGGCTGTAAAGGAAAAAGAAATAAATGGAGTAAACATAATAGACAGATTAGCTGAATGTAATGCTTCATTAGGAAATTATGAACAGGCTTTACATTTATATAATGAGTTACAATCAGAAAATACCGATACATTGTTCAAACATGGATTGATTGCAAAACAACTTGAAAGAAATGATATTGCGATACATTCATGGAAGAAATTACGTTCAATCGACCCACATTATTACACTGTTTATTATGAACTTGCTAATGTGCTAAAAGAAGAAGGATTGATTGAAGAAGCATATGAAATAGTGCGAGATGGTTTTTCATATGATGAATTTAACAAAGAGTTATACTTTTTGGGAGCCCAAATTTCGCTGCAATTATCAAAAAGAGATGAATGTATTGAATATGTTAAACGAGCAATTTCGCTTGATAATGACTATAAACAAGCTATCTTATTTTTGATTCAGTTATACAAAGAAGATCATCTTCATTCCGAAATAATTGATGTTATTAATGAATTGAAGAAAGATGGAAGTGAAGATCCTGTTTATGACTGGGAATTAGCGAGAGCATATGTAGAAGAGGAAATGTTTAATCAAGCTCTTCAAGCTTATGATGAAGCTTTTTTGTATCTTTCTCATGATAGCGAATTTTTGAAGGAATTTGGATATTTTTTAATTGAAGAAGGCCAAATTGATCGAGCAACTGTTATTTTAAAAGATTATTTAACTTTAGAACCTTTGGATGAGGAAACAGCAGCTTTATTAGAACGCTTAAATATTTCGAATGATTATTAAATTATGTTACGATAAATATATAAAGTTTAACATAATTTCTCATGTAATGTTTAATACTAGTTGGGAAGGATTTTGTGTATGCAGTGGAACAGCGAAGACTTAGCTCAATACATGGATGCCAAGGAATACATCGATACAATAATAATCCCCTTACAACCATTTCATTTGTCGAAAGATAATCAATTACAGAAAGACGCATTTTTAAGAAATGTCCTTTCCATATATACAAATGAAACGGAGAAGGAGTTAAGTGGGAGGGTTTTACTTACACCTTCATATAATTATTTGAAATTCACTCAATTGGAAGAGGAAGTAACTCGTTTGAACAATTGGGTGGAAGACATTAAAAATCAACCTTTTCATACAATTTTTTTCATGACATTTGATATGAAGTGGAAAAAGGTTGAATCAAAATTGGATGGACATTTAATTTGGTTGCCCGGTATCGATTCAGGAGATTTACATACAAAAGAGGCAGTAAAAATGATTCAAAACCAAGTCACTCAAATTAGCGAATTAATCCGATCTTACTGGTAAAAAAAGACATTAGCAATAAAAGATTTGTAATTTCAAAATCTTTGTTACAAAACATATTAATAATTGACCAGCACATCAGATTAAGCTATTATTGAATTGTCCTAGTAATATTTTATTAAAAATGAATAATGTATAATTGAGTATAGGAGAGGGGGAAAACAATGAGCGATAAAAACCAAGTATCCCGTCGACAATTTTTAAACTATTCCTTAACCGGCTTAGGTGGATTTATGGCGGCTGGAATGCTCATGCCTATGTTACGTATGGCGGTTGATCCTGTGTTAGCGCAAAAAGATCAAATAGGAGACTTAACGAATGTAAGTCTATCTGTTGATGATATAACAGATGAACCACAACGTGTAGACTGGGAAGTTGAACAGGTGGACGGATGGGTTGAAAGTAAAGTTAAAAGAACAGCATGGGTTTTTAAAGATGAGGATGGCAACATTCAAGCATTTTCCCCAAAATGTAAACATTTAGGCTGTTTCGTTTCTTGGGAAGGTAGTCCCGATTATCCAAATGAATTTTTCTGTCCGTGCCATGATGGTCGCTATTATAAGGATGGTACGAATGTGCCACATACTCCACCTTTAGCACCGTTAGATGTTTATGAACAGAAAGTTGAAAATGGAATGTTGTATCTTGGTGAGCCAAAACCAAGAGAGGAGGCATAATAAAGCATGATCCAAAAAATTTATGATTGGATTGATGAACGAGTAGATGTGAATCCAATATGGCGGGATATTGCAGATCATGAAGTTCCAGAACATGTAAACCCTGCATATCATTTTTCTGCTTTTGTCTATTGTTTTGGTGGATTAACATTTTTCGTTGTTGTCATACAAGTTTTATCTGGAATGTTTTTGACGATGTATTATGTGCCCGATATTGAAAACGCATGGAGATCTGTCTATTATTTACAAAGTCAGGTTGCACATGGACAAATCGTTCGTGGAATGCATCACTGGGGTGCAAGTGTAGTCATTGTCATGTTATTATTACATACGATGCGCGTATTTTTCCAAGGGGCATATAAAAAACCACGTGAATTGAATTGGATGGTCGGAGTATTGATTTTCTTTGTGATGCTTGGACTAGGTTTTACAGGTTATTTATTACCTTGGGATAACAAAGCATACTTTGCTACTCAAGTTGGACTTGAGATAGCTGAACAAGTACCATTTATTGGTGTTCAATTAAAAACATTGTTAGCGGGAGATCCAACAATTGTTGGTGCGCAAACATTAACAAGATTCTTTGCAATACATGTATTTTTCTTACCAGCAGCATTATTTGCTTTACTCGGTGTTCACTTTATTTTAATCCGCAGACAAGGTATTGCTGGACCACTATAAAAAGGAGGGAAAGCTGTGAAAAGAGGAAAAGGTATGCGTTTTGTTGGTGATTCTCGTATTAGCGCAGAAAAATCACCAAATATACCAAAAGATTATTCCGAATATCCTGGAAGAACGGAAGCATTTTGGCCTAACTTTTTATTGAAAGAGTGGTTAGTAGGGTCTGTATTTTTAGTTGGATTTCTATGTGTTACAATAGCTTCTCCAGCACCTCTTGAAGGGTTAGCAGATCCAACAAATGCATCTTATCTTCCACTACCAGATTGGTATTTCTTATTTTTATATCAATTGTTAAAATATGATTTTGCCAGTCAGCAATTTATTATATTTGGAATTATCATTTTACCTGGTTTAGCTTTTGGAGGGCTATTACTAGCTCCATTTTTAGATAACGGACCAGGCAGAAGACCTCCGCAACGTCCGATTGCTGTTGCAATGATGCTTTTAGGTTTAGCTTCTGTCATGTGGTTAACGTACGAATCTGCTGCTCATGTAGATTGGAAGCAATTAGCAGAAGAAAATAAACCAATTCCACCATCGGATATTGCTATCGACCAAGATGATCCTGGTTATGCAGTATATGAAAACAGCTGTCTCGGTTGTCATGGTGATTCTTTAGAAGGTGCCTCTGGACCTTCCTTAATTGGAATTGATCATGATGCGGAAGAGCTGGCTGAAATTTCTGTTGAAGGAATTGGGGATATGCCGCCTGGTATGTTTACAGGAACAGATGAAGAATTGGAACAGCTAGTTGACTTTATTTTATCAGTTAACGAAGACGCTGAATAATTTATATAAGTAAAAGGCATCTTTACCGCTTATTTATGGTGAAGATGCCTTTCTTCATTAAGGGGACGTTACAGGTGAGACTACGTTATATCTTAATTCATAATAATTTTCTAATTTTATTATTTATCGTTAATTTATTTGGTACAATCTATGGTTATATTTGGTATAAAAGTCAATTAGTTATTACACCGATTTATTTTCTGCCTTTTGTCCCAGATAGTCCAACAGCGAGCCTGTTTTTCACTATTTTTCTTCTCTTCTTTATTTTTCAGAGAAATGTACCTTATATTGAGGCACTCGCAATTACTTCATTATTTAAATATGGCATTTGGGCAGTAGTAATGAATATTTTTACACTACTTATTGATGGTTCATTAAGATGGGAAGGATATATGTTAATGGTTTCCCACGGGGCGATGGCGATTCAAGGGTTATTATATGCTCCATATTATAAAATAAAGCTTAGGCATTTGACAGTAGCGGGTATTGTTTTATTCCACAATGATGTCATCGATTATGTATTTGGAATGATGCCGATATATTCTTCATTAACTGACTATATGAATGAAATTGGATACTTTACATTTTGGCTAAGTGTTATAACAGTTATAGTTTGTTATTTCGTTACAATAAAGAAAAAGGACATTCCTCATTAAAAGAAATTCCACCCTCATATATTAAAATCCTTTCACATATATTTATGGTAAATGATGTGATCGTGGGGTGGTTTCTATTCGGTTTATACAGAATAAAGTTGTTTTATTTATAAGTGCATTCATCCTAGGGATCTGCATTATTTTATTTAGTATTGTTCAATTGAATAAAACGTATGCGATAAATGAATTGAAAGAAGAAGTGACATTTATTAGTATTGTACCGTTCTATTGGATGATATTAGTAATTGGTGGCATTATTGTTATTGCATTAAGTTATGTCGCATGGAGAAAATATAGAGGACATAAATTAAGACAAAAAAGAGATACAAATAATTGACTTATCTACAGTTTTTGACTATTATTGACTATAGAGACATCGTTGCAAAAATCGCTGTATGGAGGAAGGATTCAAATGAGTTTAGGCACATATTTAATTTATTTTGCACTGCTATTAATTATACCATTTTGGGCTCAATCACGTGTAAAAAGTACGTATAACAAGTACTCGCGTATCCCAACGTCAACGCAAATGACGGGTGCACAAGTGGCCCGTAGGATTTTAGATGATAATGGTTTATATGATGTCCAAATTGAGGAAGTAAAGGGTGTACTTTCCGATCATTATGACCCAAGAAAAAAGGTAGTTCGCCTATCTTCAGGTATTTATCATGGTCGTTCGATGGCTGCCACTGCCGTTGCAGCACACGAAGTTGGCCATGCTATACAACATGCAGAAGAATATGCCTTTTTGAAATTTAGAACAGCACTTGTTCCAACAGCTAGTTTTGGTTCAAGTAGCGCAATCTTTATCATTTTAGCTGGGTTTATTTTTAATATGTCGGGGCTTATTTTATTAGGTATTATTTTTATGAGCTTTGCTGTTTTATTCCAGTTAGTAACGTTACCAGTTGAATTTAATGCTTCTAGTAGAGCAATGACTCAACTAGTTTCGATAGGTATTATTCAAAACAATGAAGAAAGAGAAACAAAAAAAGTGTTAGATGCCGCTGCTTTAACGTATGTTGCCGCAGCATTAGTTGCAGTAGCCGAATTACTCAGATTCATATTAATATTTGCTGGCAGAGAGTAATTTGTTTCATGTTATAAAAAGAAAAAACAGGTTTGACATCTAATGGTCAACCTGTTTTTTAATTATCTGAATTATTTTAGTCGTCACCTTGTAATTATTTAAATTTGATTGACTAGTAATTATGCGGGAAATTAACTACTCGTGAAGCTAAATAACATACGCACACTAATTTTGGCGAGGGTAGCCAATAATTCTTTTTAGTAAGAAAGCACGTCACATAGCATGTGCTGAAAGCAAGTTACCTTTCAATTTCTGTACAATGTAGATGTGGCGTAATTACTTGAAATGAATTGGTACATTTTTTACATATTTAGTGGTTGTTTATCTCGGTCCAATGTGAATCCTTCTCCCATTACTTCATGTACAGTTCCTACTGCTGCAAAAGCATAAGGATCTATTTCATTCATTATATTCTTTAGACGAATAATTTCATTTTTTGCTACTATACAATAGATGACATGTTGCTTTTCTCCTGTAAAATGTCCTTTACCATTTAAAATGGTCACCCCACGTTGCATTTCTTTGTTTATTTTATCCGCAATGATTTCATGCTTTTTGGATATAATGGTTACCCCACGTGCCGAATAGGCTCCTTCTTGAATAAAATCAATTACTCTCGCCCCAATATATACAACAACTAACGTATACATACCTTCCACAATTTTTAAATATGTAAAGATAGATGTTGCAATGACACAAAAGTCGAATAAGAACATCGTTTTTCCCATACTCCAACCGACATATTTATTTACAATTCTTGCAATAATATCAACGCCACCTGTTGTTCCTCCATATCGGAAAATGATACCTAGTCCAATACCGATAAAAACTCCCGCATATAAAGCTGCCAAAGTCATATCAGACTGTAATGCTAATTGGATTGGTTTAATTTGAAAAATACTTAAAAAAATAGAGACACTAACTGTACCAATAATTGTATAATAAAAAGTAGTTCTTCCTAATAATTTCCAACCAATAAAAAAAAGCGGTATATTTAAAGCTAAGTTAGAAATAGCTGGATTCCAACCCCATAAAAAATAAAAGAGTAATGTAATACCAGTAAACCCGCCTTCTCCTAAATTATTTTGCATATTAAAGTGAACAATTCCAAACGAAAATATAGCAGTACCAAGTACAATGAAAAAGATATTTTTTAATTTTAAATGAGACATTATACTTCTCCTTTCATTCTATCCTAAACGATTATAGTAAATTAGGCATTACTATACAATGATAAAGTGAATTCCCTTCAGACAAAAATATTTGTCAAATGACCTTCTTTTAGCTAACATAAAGGATAATTACGTATAAAAAGGGGTTCTTATGAATAAAAATCACTATTTATCAACAAAAGAAATTGAAAAGGAAGTTCACAGTTATATTTCCCAATTTAAAGAAGGTTATTTTTCACCACTAGCTTTAGTTGCAAGACTATCTGAAGAGGTAGGAGAGTTGGCAAGGGAAATAAATCATACATATGGGGAAAAGCCTAAAAAGTCGACGGAAGAAGCAAAAACTATAGAAGAAGAAATTGGAGATATACTGTTTGTTTTAGCGTGTTTTACGAATTCATTAGGCCTTGATTTATCAAATGCATTTCAAACAACTATGACAAAATTTCAAACAAGAGATAAAGATCGTTGGACAAGAAAAGATGAAACAACTTAATTTTAAACCGATCTTTTTAGGGAGGCATATTTAAAATGACGATAAAAATAGTATTAGGTGGCCCTCGTGGTCATATGGGTAAAGAAGCAATCCAAATGATAAAAAATGAACCAAAATTTTCTTTAGTTGGCTGTCTTGTGCGAACAAAAGATGACGAGGAGGCAATAAGGGAGATTCATTCACTAGTTGGTGATACTATTAATTTATATGACCAAGCTGAAACATGTTTCAAAGAAGAACAGCCTGATGTTTACATTGACTTAACAATTGCAGAAGCAGGCTTTAAAAATACCAAAACAGCTTTACTCAATAATGTTCGTGCAGTAGTTGGCACATCAGGTCTATCTGATTCACAAATTGAAGAATTAAGTAATATATCGTCACAAAATAAAATTGGTTGCATTATCGCACCTAACTTTGCACTGGGGTCCATTTTAATGATGATATTTTCTCGTATGGCAGCAAAATTTTTTCCAGATGTTGAAATTATTGAAAAACATCATGATGGGAAAATTGATGCACCTTCAGGAACTGCGATTAAAACAGTTGATATGATTAGAGAAACGAGAGAACAAAAACGACAAGGTCATCCTGAGGAATACGAAGTATTAGAAGGTGCAAGGGGGGCAACAATTGATGGGATAAAAATACATAGTATGCGTTTACCTGGACTCGTCGCACATCAAGAAGTAGTATTTGGTAGCAAAAGCCAATTACTAGCTATTCAACATGATACATTTGATCGGGTAGCATATATGGATGGATTAAATTTTGCTATTAAAGAGGTATTGAAACAAGAAAAGCTAATTTATGGATTAGAGCATGTTATGGATTTAATTTAAATTTCATAGCTTATTACAACTTCTTGAAGGTGGGATACGATGAGAATTGCATTAATAGCTCATGACAAAAAGAAAAAAGAAATGATAGATTTTGCGATTGCCTATACTCACATTTTAAAAGAACATGAATTGTGTGCAACAGGAACTACTGGAAAAAAGATTGAGGAGGCAACAGGCTTAAACATACAAAAATTCCAATCTGGACCATTAGGTGGTGACCAACAAATTGGTGCACTAGTAGCAAATGACGAATTAGATATTATTATATTTTTTAGGGATCCATTAACGGCACAGCCTCATGAGCCTGATGTTAGTGCACTGATGCGTTTATGTGATGTTTATTTAATTCCTTTAGCTACAAATATCGCTGCTGCAGAAATTGTCATTCATGGACTTGAAAGGGGCGATTTTACGTGGCGTAATGTATTAAAAGAACGAAAAAAAAGGGATGCAACTGAATGAAAAAAATTGGAATAACATGTTATCCTACTATTGGTGGGTCAGGAATTATAGCAACAGAACTAGGTAAAATGTTAGCAGACGAGGGATATGAAATCCATTTTATAACATCAAGTTTACCGTTTCGATTAAATTGTGTAAAACCAGAAATTTTTTATCATGAAGTAGAAATTACCGATTATCCAGTTTTTCAATATCCTCCATATGATTTAGCGCTTGCCGCTAAAATGGCGGAAGTCATCGATCGGGAAAAATTAGATATTTTACATGTACATTATGCCATGCCACATGCGATAAGTGCTATTTTAGCGAAACAAATTGCGACCCATGATGTCAAAATTGTTACAACTTTACATGGAACAGACATTACTGTATTAGCATTTGACAAAGTTTTTAAAAACATGATTGCTTATGGTATTGAAAACTCCGATGCAGTAACAGCAGTTTCTCATGCATTGGTGGAACAAACGACAGATTTGTTACAAATTCAAAAAGATATTTCTGTCATATATAATTTTGTAAATGAGGATGAATATTACAAAAAAGACCGAGAATATATAAGAGGTTATTATAATATTGCTCCTGATGAGAAAATAGTCATACATATATCTAATTTTAGAAAAGTAAAACGGATAGAGGATGTTATAAAAACATTTTCAAAAATACAAAAAGAAGTTAAAAGTAAATTAATATTAGTTGGTGATGGTCCTGAACTATCAACTGCAATTGATCTTGTCACATCGTATGGATTGAATGGTCATGTATTATTTTTAGGAAAGCAAAAAAGAATTAGTGATATTCTATCCATTTCTGATATAAAATTACTAATGTCCACGCAGGAGAGTTTTGGTTTAGTACTGTTAGAAGCAATGGCTTGTGAAGTAACGACGATTGGAACAAATGTGGGTGGAATACCTGAAGTAATAACCCATGGAGAAACTGGTTATATCGTGGAATTAGGAGACACCGATTCTGCTGCAAATTATGCAATTAAATTGTTAAAAGATGAGTCATTATTACAATCCTTTTCAAAAAATGCATTACATAGAGCTAGAACGACGTTCCATTCAAAGGAAATTGTGAAACAATATATTACATTGTACAATAACTTGTTTGACGAAGATTAAAGGTGAAAGAAATGAAAAAAGAACCATTTTTGAAAGCAAAGCCGATTATTGAAACATTGGAAACTGCCGGCTATGAAGCATTCTTCGTAGGAGGATGTGTAAGGGATCTGCTAATAGATAGGGAGATTAAAGATATTGATATTGCAACGTCGGCACCACCAGAGGCTGTTAGTCAGTTATTTGATAAAGTAATTCCCGTTGGAATTGCCCATGGAACAGTTATCGTTCGTCTAGATGGTATTTCCTATGAAATTACAACTTTTCGCTCTGAGGAAGGATATAGTGATCGTAGACGGCCCGACCATGTCCAATTTATCCAACAAATTGATGAGGATTTAAAACGTCGAGATTTTACAATTAACGCCTTGGCAATGACTAAAGAAGGCGAAATTATCGATTTATTTGAAGGTAAAAAGGATTTGACGAATCGGCTTATTCGAACGGTTGGAAATGCATATGACCGATTTATGGAGGATCCATTAAGAATGATTCGGGCTGTACGCTTTTCAAGTCAATTAGGGTTTGCGATAGAAGATAACACGTTATATTATATGAAGGATTTAAAAGAAGAAATTGAAACGATTGCTATTGAACGTTTACTGAATGAAATTACACAATTTTTTCAAGGAGAGTATATTGGAAGCTCTTTTCATTATGTAATTGATACTGGAATATATCGACATTTACCAGTTTTTAAAAATAAGCCAAACATCATTCATATTTTCCCTAAAAATTTATCTTCATTCGAATCTTTTTCAGAAATTATAGCCATGTTACATTATTTAGACAATCAGATTCCAATAGAAGAATGGGCTAAAAGTTGGAAATGTGCCAATAAAATAAAAAGAGATGCAATAAATCTTTATGAATCCATTATTCAGTTTAAAAAGAACGGAATATCTAATTGGCTTGTTTATCGGCTAGATCAAAATAATTATAAAGCTTTTATTCATGTTACTGACACATTAAACTTATCAAGTCAAATTTCTTTAGATGAGTTAACAGCATACTCTAATCAATTACCAATTCATACACGATCAGAAATACAATTCGATGGTCATGAATTACAAACTATGTTCCCAAATCGTGAAAAAGGACCATGGATGAAGGAATATATATCAAAAATAGAATATGCCATCGTTATGAATGAACTTGAGAATGATTACAAACAAATAAAGGAATGGATATTATGTCATCCACCCGAAGTAAATTAATCGAGTTGTTGTCTGAAAATGAACAAAAATATATTTCCGGCCAACAATTATCAAATGAATTAAATATTTCTCGAAGTGCAATTTGGAAACATATGAACGAATTAAAAAAAGATGGTTATGAAATTGAAGGTAAAGCAAGAAAAGGATATCGAATTATTAGTTACCCAAATAAGTTAAGTGAAAATACGGTACAGTGGGGTCTTTCTACAGATTGGTTAGGAAAAAAAATATACCATAGAGAAGTGATTGATTCTACACAACTTCTTGCACATCAATTAGCCCTAGATGGAGCAGAACATGGAACAATTATTCTAGCTGATGAGCAAACGGCTGGGAAAGGTAGGACAGGCCGTCCATGGCAATCAAATAAATCACAAGGTATTTGGATGAGTATTATTTTAAGACCTGATATTTTACCTTATTTAGCTCCACAATTCACTTTACTAACTGCTACTGTATTAGCGGAAGTGTTAGATGGTTTTGCAGAAATAACACCACATATTAAATGGCCGAATGATATTTTAATAAATGGTAAAAAAATTTCCGGAATTTTGACAGAAATGCAAGCAGAACAAGATAGGGTGTTATATGTTGTAATTGGAATCGGTCTTAACATTAACCAAACAGAAGATGATTTTCAACAACATTTAGCTACTAAATCAACTTCTTTAAAAATGGAAACCGACAGAAATTGGAGTTTATTACCGATTATCCAGCAAATTATCCATATATTTGAACAAAAATATGAACTGTATATGGAACTTGGGTTTAGTAAAGTAAAAAATGACTGGGAAAAATATGGATTTAAAATAAATGAACGATTACAAATAAAAAGTGGTAAAAAACAGTGGGAAGGACTATTTTTAGGAATCGCCGAGGATGGTGCTTTACTTGCTAAAAACGATAATGGAGAAATTGAAAAGATATATTCCGCGGAAATTGCATGGTTTTGAGGAGGATATAAAATGTTAACAACGACTGATTTGCTAAAAATGAAACAATCTGGAGAAAAAATTACAATGATAACAGCATATGATTATCCATCAGCGAAACAAGTTGAAGCTGCTAATGCTGATATGTTACTTGTTGGAGACTCCCTAGGAATGGTAGTTTTAGGGTATAATTCAACAACAAAAGTCACAATGGACGATATGATTCATCATGCTAAAGCAGCTAAGAGAGGGGCTAGCAATACTTTTATCGTTGTTGATATGCCATTTATGTCTTATCATGCATCATTAGAGCAATCGATTTTTAATGCAACAAAATTGTTTCAGGAAACAGATGCACAAGCATTGAAACTAGAAGGTGCCTCAGATGAAGTTATAACGTTAACAAAGCGTTTAGCTGCGGGAGGGATTCCAGTTATTGCACATTTAGGTTTAACTCCCCAAACGGTAAATGTCCTTGGAGGGTATAAAGTTCAAGCAAATGATGAAGCCGAGGTAAAACAACTTATTAATGATGCCCACAAAGTAGTTGAGTCAGGGGCTATCGCTCTTGTATTAGAATGTATTCCAAAAGAAATTGGGAAATTAGTATCTGAATCCATATCGATTCCTACAATTGGTATTGGTGCAGGAGCTGATTGTGATGGTCAAGTATTAGTTTATCATGATATACTACAATATGGTCCAAGTAAATTCCCGAAATTCGTCAAAAATTTTGCAGATTTTAATAATGTTGGAGTAGAGGCGTTAGTAAAATATGTTCACGAAGTAAAAGAGGGAGTTTTTCCACAGGAGGAACACACGTATAAAATTAAAAATAAACAGTTTTTATCGAATTAGAAACATATAGGAGTTAATCATGGAGATAATAAGATCTATCCAAAAGATGCAAGCTTTAAGGCAAAAATACCAAAATAACAAAATTGGTTTTGTTCCAACGATGGGTTATCTTCACGAAGGGCATTTATCACTAATGCAACAAGCTAAAAATGAGAATGATATTTTGGTGATAAGTATTTT
>Ga0209487_1001693_pt1 | contig 18454 bp, 18 predicted proteins | sample Poulit2012_FD_187524 | JGI IMG/M metagenome (GOLD analysis project Ga0209487, IMG submission 187524) | Agricultural soil microbial communities from Georgia to study Nitrogen management - Poultry litter 2012 (SPAdes) (version 2) | ecosystem: Environmental > Terrestrial > Soil > Agricultural land...
TTAAACGGGCTGGACATCGATATGGAGCGGGTGCAGGCCTACCACGCCATAGGGCAGAAAGACAAAGCACAAACGCTTTTGCGCGAGTTGGTGCAACGTCATGACGGCGATGAAGAGCAGTTACAGCGGTTGGATCGGCTGTTGCAGGTTCCGGCCAGTAAGAAAAATCGCCAACTGGTGGCGGAGATTAACCGCAAAGGCATCGCCTGTTACAACGCGGGTGAATACGCCGATGCCATTGAACATTTCTCGTTGGCGTTGAGAAAGTTTCCATACCATTTGGGGATCAGACTCAACCTGGCTCAGGCACAACTGGACCAAATTCAGGCCCACGAGCCTACCGAGGCGGCCCTGGCCGATGCCCGTGGCATGTTAGCGTTTGTCGGTGAACACATTGAAGCCCGGCACGAGCAATTGCCACGCTATCGACAACTGCTGGACATGCTCAAGCAGTGCGAGCGAAAAGCCTCTTCCTCTTAAGCACGGAGACCTCTATGCGCCACGATAAAGATAACTCTAGCGCGGATCGGGATCAGGACGACACTCTGGATTTCAGTTTCGTGCTGGCGTCCAGCGTCCACGACATGAAAAACTCGTTAGGCATGCTGCTCAATTCGTTAGAGTCGATGGCCCAAGACGCGCCGCCACAGAATGAGGCCCAGAAACGATATTATTCGACGCTGAGCTATGAAGCGTCCCGCATCAATAATGAATTAGTACAGCTTTTAGCACTGTACCGCATACAGCATGAGGCATTCATGGTGCAGGTGGATGAGCACGTCGTGATTGATGTCATCGAGGATCAGTTGGCACGTAACGAGATGCTTTTCGAAACCCGCAATATGCAGGTAGAGGTGTTGTGTGACGAGACGCTGCGTTGGTACTTCGACTGTGATCTGATTGGTGGCATTGTCAATAATATCTTAGTAAATTGTGTGCGTTACTCCCACGCGCGGATTCAAATTGCCGTGCAGGTGGAGGACGACATGTTGTGCTTAACAATAGCCGACGATGGCCGTGGCTATCCGCAGGCAATGCTGGATGCGCCTCAGCTGGAAAATGCCGGCGTTTCTTTCGATACCGGCAGTACCAATTTGGGGTTGTTGTTTGCCCATCGGGTCACCGCACTACACCGGGCCCGTGGGCGCAAAGGATGCATACACTTGGCAAATAATGGGCCGCTGGGCGGTGGGGTGTTGTCGCTTTACCTGCCCTAGCGGGAGGGGAGCGTCTGGTTCATTCCAGATGGTTCCCGGAATGGAACTCTCCCAACACAGGTATAGCACCATGCTTAAACTTCGCGACCCAAAAAACCGGCACGGCGCCGTATGGCTGGTGGAACCCGGCGTAACCGTCGGCCGCCGCGCAGGCAACCATTTGGTGATCGATCGCCCGGACGTGGCGGATTGTCAATTTGAAATCCGCGTGAAGGGTGAACAGTTCATTCTTCGCAATCGTGCTCCCGATTATCCATTGAGCGTCAATGGTCAGCCCGTGGCCGACGGCTATGTGTTGCGCGAACGGGATCTCATCGGGTTTGGCGCGGTGGAGTTGCAACTGGTCGACCCAAAGAAATTCGCACGTTCTCCTGAAGACACAAGAACGACTTGGGCATTAAAAGCCAACAGTGCGGCGCTGGGCGGGCGCGTGTACCCGCTAGGCAGCACCGTGCTGATCGGCCGATCCAGCGAGTGCGACATTTCGTTGGCCGTGGCTCACTTGTCCCGCCGTCACGCCAGCTTGTTTGTGCGAGATGGGCTCTTGTACGTTAAAGATCTAGGCTCGGCCAATGGCACTTATCTCAATGGCGTGCGGGTGTCTGAGGCCCGGGTGCGTCGTGGCGATGAGTTGTCATTTGATACGCTCAGCTTTGGTGTCATAGGCCCGCTCGATGATTTGAATCGCACCAGTATCCGCATTAAACCTTCAAACGTTGCGTCGGCGCCGAGCCTTCACCGTCATCAAAAATCCGTCATTGCCCCTAAACCGCGAACGCAGCCTGGCGCTCGACGCCGAGCCGTGCCACAACCGGCGGCCGCGCCACCGCCAAGCCCAGCCCTCGAAGTGAAGGGGCCAGGCCGCCGGGCATCTGGTGCGGGCCGGGTTTGGCTTACGGTGGTTTTGCTGTTTCTGGTCAGTGGCGCCTTGGTGTATCACTACGGTCGCTAGCGGCCAGTGAGGTATCATAAGCCGTAAACGGCCGATCAGCCGGTGCGCTGGTCGGCCGTGATTCACACGCTATCCGATGCATTTTGTGATGACGCGGTGTTGACAACGTCATGAGAGGAAGTACGGTTTTATGAAGCAGATCATTCTTTATACCACGAGCGGTTGTCATCTGTGCGAGCAAGCCAAGGCGCTGTTGGAGCCGCTCGTTACCTCGCGACGGTTGTGGCTAAAGGAGGTCGAGATCGCTGACTCGGATGAGCTGCTTGAGCATTATGGAGTCCGTATTCCCGTTATTGCGATGGGGGGTGCGGGCGCGGAGTTGAATTGGCCGTTTGACAGCCAGGAGCTGGAAGATTTTGTGCGCCGCCAGAGTTAATGAGTTCGGCTGATGCCCATGTTGTCCATGGTGTCGGAGACCCAGCTCAGGGCATCAAGGTAAATATGTGAAAGCTGGCCTGGCGAAATGTTCCGCTGTTCCAGGTATTGCCAATCGATCAGCTCCCATTCGGCGCGTTCGTAATGTTCAACGATTTTTAACACCGCGCCTTCGTCGCCAGCGTAGGCGAGCAGTGCATCGGTTAGCTCGGGGCTGAGGGCGATGTTGGTCAGCAGTGATTCCATTGGCACATCCATAAAGGCGTCCAGCGTGGATAGAAGGCCCACCGTAAAGTAGGAATCACTGCGGGCCTCCTGGTCGGTTTTTTGGGCGATTACCTCGCACATCCGCGCTCGGGTCATGGCCGCGACGCTGAGCTCCAAGGGCTTGTCGCCCAGGTTTGCCATGGCCAGCAAATTGATCCAATTACGAATGATGTTCAGGCCCAGCAATGTGATCGCCTGACGCAAAGAGCTGATACTGCGCGGCAGCGCAAAAGCGGCTGAATTGACCAGTTTCAAGAGCTTGTAGCTGAGCATGGGATCTTGAGAAATCAGCCGATCCACCTGGGCTATCGAAACCTCCGGGTCGTGCAAAATAGTCAGCAACTGGAGTACGGCTTGTTTGCTCTCGGAAACTTGACGGCCTTTAATAATTTTCGGCCGCGCAAGAAAGTAGCCCTGAAATAAGTCAAAGCCCACACTCTTGCAAAACTCCAGGGTTTCATAGGTCTCAACTTTTTCAGCCAAAAGTATTTTTTGCAGGGGCTTCACATAGTTAATGTGCTCGTGCAGCTGACGCTGGTCCAGCGCCAGCACGTCCAGTTTGATTACGTCGGCGTAGGGCAGTAATCGGCAGGTGTCGGGTCCTAATACAAAGTCATCCAACGCGATGGTATAGCCCTGTTTTTTCAAGTTTTTCAGACTGTCCAACATGTCGGCATCGACTTCTTGGTTTTCCAGCACTTCGATAACCAACTGACGGCGATCGAACGGTGGCGGCGTGCGAAGCAAGGCGCGGGTGAAGTTGATGTAGGCCTGATGAGGTCCCACCACCGCGGCCATCGATAGATTGCCGTACGTATTCAGGATGACTTGAGAGCTGGCGCGGTCCCCGTCGTTGAAGGTGGCCTTATTCATATCGCTGGAGCGATACAGCAACTCATAAGCGACCACCTGCATCTTGCGGTTGAAGATCGGTTGGCGTGCTAACAGTGGGAGTAGCTCAGGCATGGGAAAACGACCAGCTTCCGTTGGAGCGTTGAGCCTGGGGCCGACGGTACGTGGTTAACGCACCGCCATGTGAGCAATCGTGCATCTTAGCCCCGCGATTGCGACCTTTATCCATGTGAGAACCCTCACCGGTATTGAGGTAAGCCGGGAGCGTGCGCGCTAAATTACAGTAAATTTTGAGCTTCCTCAGGTGTGATAATGGGGCTCAGTTCACCCAGACGATAGCCGTAGATCACCGAATACGCCAGTACATTTTGCACGTAACCCCGGGTCTCCCGAAACGGAATGGTCTCAATCCACACATCGTAGGGCAGTGTGCGTTCCGTGGCCCCGAGCCATTGCCGTACCCGCGTCGGGCCAGCGTTATAAGCGGCCGCGGCCAGGATTCGATTGCCATTGAACTCGTTCAACAGCTGGTGCAAATAACGGCTGCCCAGTGCGATGTTGGTGTCGGGGCTTAGCAGATCGTGCTTGCGATAGGGAATGCCTGCCCGACGCGCGGTGTACTGAGCGGTGGTGGGCATCAGCTGCATTAGCCCCAGGGCGCCCGCAGGCGAACGGGCGTCGGCCATAAACGCACTTTCTTGACGGGCAATGGCGAACAGCAGGTGCGGGTTGATGGATGTGGCTTCGGCGGCGCTGTCCATTTGTTCCCGATAGGCCAGGGGGAAGCGCAGTTGTAGATCGTCCCAGGAGCGTGTGCGAATGGTGGCCTGGATCCCGTTGCGGTACCAACCCCAGCGCTCCGCCAATTTGCCGGCGGCAATAATGGATTTGCTATCGAGCGCACGAGTGGTATGAAACCACTCCCGGCCGGCATTGGTGAGATCGCCTACCAGCAACAGTTCCCGGGCTCGGGTTATGCCGGGTAAACGCTCAACCTGCTCCAGTAAGGTGTCGGTGACATCCACGGGGCGGTCCAGCAGCCGATATTCGTAACCGAGTTTATCGGCGGATAAAAAACCATAAAAGCTGCGCGTGGCGGCAACGGCGGCGTACAGATCCATGGCGCTGGGGCCGTCCTCAGGCTCCAGATCAAGCTCTTCCATTACGCGGGCGCGCCAGTAGCGCCAGCGGTCGCTTTCCCGGCTGGCCTCGGGCAACTGCGCCAGCCATTGTGAGGCGCTCTGCCAGTCCTGTTGCCGCAGGGCGTTGCGGATCAGACGCTCGGTCAGGTCTTCGCTGGTCAGCTGAGGGCTTTGCGTGAGCAGATTTTTCGCCGCCTCGAAATTGTTTTGCAGTACCAGCCGTGTGGCAATGTGCCGTTGAATTTCCAGACGGTCCTGATCTTCGAATAACTGCTGGGCGTCGTAGCGATGCCACAAGTGTAAAGCGTTGGGAGCGTCCCGGCGGGCTAAACGGTCCAGACCGTGCAGAATAATTTCCCGCATTTCGGGTGACTGCGCGCTGAAACGGCCCATTTGGCGCAAGCGCTCGGGGTTGCGGTCGACCTCCCGGTACAGGGCCGCCAGCCGCTGTTGTTCTTCGGGCATAAGCCGCCCGACATAAGTTGCCAGGCTGCGGTTACGGGCCTTAAGCGCCTTGCGGTGACGCTCCCAGGCGATGTCCTGGGTCAGGCCGCCAGCCTCCATCCAGCGGGCGAATAGGGGGTCGCAAGCATCCGGTTGCGAGCGTTCCACGTTCCACAGCGGTGCCACCTCATCCAGAGCGCTCTCGTCATTATTTTCAAGTCGCGCGAAGAGCTGGTGGCAGTGTAGGCGGGTGTCGTTCAGGTCGGAATGATAAAATTGGCGGTATTCATCCCACCGTTTGTGGGCTGCCAGATGGCGCAACCAACGCTGGCGCAGCTGCTCCCCCAGATAACTGTACGGGTGCTCGTACAGAAAGTTGGCCACTTCTTCGCTGCTCAGATTACTGAGCTGGCGGGTCATCTCCTGATACTGCAGGTAGGGTAGGAGGGGGTAATCCTGCAGCTCAGCGGCCAGTGCGCGATAGCGTTTCATCTGACGCTGGCTCAGAGCACGCTGTGCCTCTATATAGGTCTCACGCTGCTGCTCTAAGCTCAATTGACCTGGCTTTTTATCGACCGGTTGGTCGCTAGCCTGAACACCGGCTGTTGCCCAGAGCGCACTGAACAGCGTCAGAGCCACCCAGGCTCGCCGCGCGCGAAAAATCGCCCACATTGACTATACCTCAGCTATGTGATTTGTCGTCGGACCTTCAGTGGTGGTAAGTGTAGTCCTTCGTCGGCCGCTTTGGATTTTTTATCTATACATGCATCTACAACATGTGCCTGTGCGCCGAAATCTGGGAAGAGCAGCGGCAAACCCTGTATGATATGCGGCGCGGCCAGGGCACGTTTGTGCCTGGGAAATGCTCTTGAGCATACCAGTCTCGGGGCTGTGCCGCCAGCCTCTTTCGAGTTCATTCCTTTTTTAAAAGCCGCTTCTATGCCTTTGATTACTCTTGATAAAGCAAGCTTAAGCTACGGGTTGCAGGTCCTGCTGGATAATGTGGATCTTAATATAGAACGGGGCCAGCGAGTGTGCTTGATTGGGCGCAACGGCACGGGTAAATCCACCTTGCTTAAAGTACTGGCTGGTGAGGTTGATCTGGACAGCGGCAGCATCAGTCGCGACCCCGGGATCCGCCTGGCGCGCCTTGAGCAAGACCTGCCCGAGGCCGACGACCGCCGGGTATTCGATGTGGTCGCCGATGGTGTAGAGGGCATGGGCGCTTTGTTGAGCGAATATCATGGATTGGCGCAACAGGCGGACGAAGACAGCTTGAACCGCATGGCTCAGTTACAGCAACAGATCGAAGCGCGAGACGGCTGGCAACTGCAGCAGCAGGTGGAAACGGTACTGACCCGGCTCGAGTTGCCGGGCGAGCGATTCATGAGGGAATTATCCGGCGGCTGGCGACGGCGGGTAGCTCTAGCTAAGGCGCTGGTGGCCGAGCCGGATATATTGCTGCTGGATGAGCCCACGAACCATCTGGATATCGCGGCCATTGAATGGCTCGAAAAACAGCTTCTGAGCTACACCGGCGCTCTGGTGTTTATCACTCACGATCGCTCCCTGCTGCAGAACGTTGCCACTCACATTGTCGAGCTCGACCGTGGCCAGATACGCACCTGGGCAGGTGATTATGAACGATATCTGGTCTATCGGGAGCAGGCGTTGGCGGAAGAGGCGCGCCACAACGCACTGTTTGATAAAAAACTCGCCCAGGAAGAGGCCTGGATTCGTCAGGGCATCAAGGCGAGGCGAACCCGTAATGAGGGCCGGGTGCGGGCCCTTAAGGCCCTGCGCGAGACGCGTAGTCAGCGGCGTGAGCTCATCGGCAATGCCAAATTTTCCGTCAGCTCCGGAGAAAACTCGGGCAAATTGGTGGCCGAGCTCAAGAACGTCAGTTATGCCTATCCCGACAAGGAAATTGTGCAAGATTTTTCGACCGTGATCATGCGCGGCGACCGCATTGGTTTAGTGGGGGCGAACGGCGCGGGCAAGAGCACGTTATTAAAACTGATTCTGGGCGAGCTGGAGCCTCAAAAAGGCACAGTGCGTTTGGGCACCAATCTGTCCGTGGCGTATTTCGACCAGCTGCGCGATCAGGTGGACCTGGACAAAAGCGCGGTGGACAACATTGCCGAGGGGCGAGAGTTCATTGAGCTTAACGGCCGGTCCCGTCATATTATTTCGTATCTGGGTGACTTCCTGTTTACCGGCGAGCGGGCGCGCACACCCATGCGTGCCATGTCGGGGGGGGAGCGCAACCGGGTGCTGTTGGCCAAGTTGTTCAGCAAGCCGGCCAACCTCCTGGTGCTTGACGAGCCCACCAACGATCTCGACGTGGAAACGCTGGAGCTGCTGGAAGAAATATTAATGGAATACGACGGCACCGTGCTGTTGGTAAGTCACGACCGGGCGTTTTTGAACAATATGGTCACCAGCGTAATCGCTTTCGAGGGTCGAGCCCGGGTACAGGAGTATGTGGGCGGCTACGATGATTGGCTCCGCCAGGGCGGTCGCTGGACCGAGGAGGATGCTCCCGCTGAAGCGGCTGAGGCCAAGCCGGCCGCAGCTGCGCCTGCTGAACCAAAGCGGTCCAAGGGTAAGAAACTGAGTTATAAATTACAGCGTGAATTTGACGAGTTACCCGGGCGCATTGAAGTTTTGGAGGAGCAGTTAGCGGCCCTGCAAGCGCAAGCGGCGGAGCCGGATTTTTACGCGGGTGAGGCGTCGGAGATCGAGAGGCATATGCAGCAGATGGCGCAGTTGGAGAAGGAGCTGGAGCAATGCTTCGAGCGCTGGGCTGAGCTGGAGGATATGCAGCTGGACTAAGTCTACGTGCACGCGGGAAGGTCTGCAGCTTCGTAAGTCAGCCCCCGGGCCGTACAGGATGAGTGTTCAGCAAACGTCGTGGACCCTCCCTGGGGACTGCCCCACAAGATCCCTCTTGTGAGGCTTGCTGAACACTCATCCTGCACGGCCCCAGCAGTCCCGAGTAACGGCATTCTTTTTAGCTTTAAAGGGCAAATATCCTTTGATAAAAATGACTTACGTGATGCCGATAAGGCCTCCTGCGAAGCGCCTGGGATTCGCCTTACGGAGTACATCACTTGAGGCCGTGTTAATGACTGATGGATCCAGCCCGGTGAGTATCTCATTCTGCTATTTGGTTTGATCAGCCGGGGGCTTTACCAGCACAGCTAAAACATCGCACCCGGCCCCGTGTAGTACGCTGTTGGAAGTGGACCCCAGCAGCAGGGCAAAGCCCTTGCGGCCACGGCTGCCGACAATGATCAAATCCGCGTTTTCCTGGCTGGCCAGATAGCGCAGCTCAGTAGCGGCTTGCCCCACCAGGACGTGTTCGTGTTTGACCGGATGCTCGATCAGCTGGCCCAAACGCTGCAGCTCCTGTTGTGCCTTAAGCTGAAGCTGCTCCTGAACCTCTGACAGGTCGATGGGCATATCCCCGCCATAGGCGAAGGTTAATGGTTCGATCACATGAGCCAAACTGAGCGTGGCGCCACAGGCGCGGGCCAGCTCCGATGCTCGCGCCAGCACTTTGGATGAGTCCTCAGAGAGGTCTACCCCAACGATTATGTGTTTGTAACAGGCCATGAGTGCTACCCCCGTGGGTTCGCTCGTAAACCGTTCTGGTCATTATAGTAGCACGATCGTCAAACCAGTATTAGCTACTGCCGTTGAGTGTAACGGCCATTTTTGGCAGAAACAGATTATGACAATTTGGATGCTAGTGCTCGTCGTGGGCGTTGTCGCTATGGCGCTCGGGCCCATTCTTATGCTGCAGCCCAACCCCCGCCAGCGGCGCCAGGCTCAGTTGCGTAGCCGGGCTCTGCAGCTGGGATTGAGCGTGTCGATTGGGGCTTTGCCAAGGCAGGGTACCGACCTGGAGGCCCCGGGAATGATGGCGATTTATCGATGGTCTCGTCATCACTCCCGAGCGCTGAACCGCTCCTGGCTGTTACTGCGGGCCGCCTATGACCACGACCAGCACTTTTTGCAGCGTTGGGCGTGGCAGGGCGCGGGGCGGCCTGATGCGCGGGAAAAAGCGGTTTTAGAGAGGGTTGTCGCGGCGTTGCCGGAATCGGTGCTGGGGCTGGGGGCTGACTCAGGAGGTTGGTATGCCTATTGGACCGAAAGCTCTCATCCAGGGGAGCTTGAGGGTTTGTATGAAACGCTGAAAACCTTGTCCGAGACCCAAGCGGTTGCCCGTAGGCGCTAGTGCTTTATCGGGGCTTACTTTTGAGCTGAGGCAATCGGTCATATAGAACCTCTGGCGGGTTTTGGCACCGGCAGCGAACCCGGAAATAAAGCCGAGACACCAGAACCCGCGAGTCGGATCTGCGTTCAAATAGGTTGAAAGTGGAGGCCGAATTTACCGTCGAGACTAAAAAATCGTTCTTGCCGGTAGAGAAAGCACGATCTGGTCCGCCGATCAAATGTGGTTTTGTCATAAATAATGTTTAATTTCAGCGGGTTACGCATACTTTCTAGAAAGTATGTCAGGGTGGGCGTGAGCGCGTGAAAACGAACAATCCGGGGTGAAAACCACTGTTTTTGATGCCAGGGGCGCCCTGACTCCACTTGACCCTGAGAGAATCAGGTCTTATATATGCGCAGCTCTTGGCCCTTTTTGTAGCGGGCCAGTCACCTTGCCGGTACCGGTTCGCGCAATTGCGAAGGTACGTTCGGCTCGCCCATTTCACTGTTACGGGAATATAAGAAGCGCATTATGGGTAAATCCTTGGTTATCGTTGAGTCGCCCGCGAAAGCGAAGACCATCAATAAATACCTGGGCAGCGATTTTATCGTTAAGTCCAGTATCGGTCATATTCGCGATCTTCCTACCAGCGGAGGCTCCAAACCGGTGGATCCGAAAGAGCGTGCGCGCCAGGCCGCTCTAACCCGCAAGATGGCGCCGGACGAAAAGGCCGTCTACAAGGCGAAGAAACAAAAACAGCAATTGATTAACCGCATGGGCATTGATCCTGAAAACGATTGGGAAGCCCGGTATGAAATCCTGCCCGGCAAGGAAAAGGTTGTCGATGAACTGAAAAAGTTGGCCGCTCGCGCCGATACGATCTATCTGGCGACGGACTTGGACCGGGAAGGGGAGGCCATTGCCTGGCACTTGCAACAGGCGATTGGTGGAGACGAAGAGCAGTACCGACGCGTCGTTTTTAACGAAATTACGAAAAGCGCGATCCAAAATGCCTTTAAAACACCGGGCCGCATTGATCAATCCCGGGTAGAGGCGCAGCAGGCGCGACGTTTCCTTGATCGGGTAGTGGGCTATATGGTCTCGCCGCTCCTGTGGGAGAAAGTCGCCCGTGGCCTGTCCGCCGGTCGTGTGCAGTCCGTGGCGGTAAGGCTGGTGGTGGAGCGGGAGCGGGAAATTCGCGCCTTTGTGCCCGAGGAATACTGGAGTTTATTTGCCGAACTGCGCGCCAACGATGCCAAAGACGTTCGCTTTGAGGTGAGACGGCACCGCGGAGAGGCGTTTAAACCGGTCAACGAAAGTCAGGCGATGGCGGCGGTTGCCGAGCTGGAAAAGAGCCGTTACGAGGTCATAGATCGGGAAGACAAACCCACGCGCTCCAAACCGCCGGCGCCTTTTATCACCTCGACCTTGCAGCAGGCCGCCAGCACGCGACTGGGGTTTGGGGTGAAGAAAACCATGATGATGGCCCAGCGGTTGTATGAAGCGGGCTATATCACCTACATGCGAACCGACTCCACAGCGCTGAGCAAAGACGCCGTGGCGAGCTGCCGTGAGTTTATCGAACAGGAGTACGGAAAACCGTATTTACCGGAAAAGCCGGTGGTTTATTCCAGCAAAGCGGGCGCGCAAGAGGCGCACGAAGCCATTCGCCCCTCCAGCGTTGGCGTTAAGCCCAATCAGCTCAAGGGCATGGAGCGCGATGCCGAACGGCTGTACACCCTGATTTGGCAGCAGTTTGTGGCTTGTCAGATGAGTCAGGCGGAATTTACCAGCACCTCGGTGGCGGTTAAAGCGGGAGACTATGAGCTGCGTACTCGCGGACGCGTCATACGCTTTGATGGGTTTTTGAAAGTGCTGCCGCCGGTATCGAAAAAAGAAGAGGATGTGGTACTGCCCGACTTGAAAGTTGGGCAGATCCTGCCTCTGACCAAGCTCGATCCGACTCAACACTTTACCAAGCCCCCGGCCCGTTACAGCGAAGCCACTTTGGTGAGAGAGCTGGAAAAGCGCGGTATTGGGCGTCCGTCCACTTACGCGGCCATTATTTCCACGATTCAAGATCGCGGCTACGTGCAGTTGGAGAATCGCCGGTTTTATGCGCAAAAAATGGGTGACATCGTCACCGAGCGGCTGGTGGAAAGCTTTAACGACCTGATGGACTACGGCTTTACCGCCAGTATGGAAGAGTCTTTGGACAGCGTTGCCCAGGGCGAGCGCGACTGGCGACAAGTGCTGGACGACTTCTACGCCGACTTTTCCAAACAGTTGCAGCAGGCCCAGAGCAAAGAAAAAGGCATGCGTACCAATGACCCCACGGATACGGATATTCTTTGCAGCAATTGTGGCCGGCACATGCAAATTCGCACCGCCAGTACCGGGGTGTTCCTCGGCTGTTCGGGCTACGCGCTGCCACCTAAAGAGCGGTGTAAAAACACCATGAACCTGGTCTCCGGGGATGAGGCCGTCGATATCGATGCGGACGAAGAGGCCGAATCCCGCCTGCTGCGCACTAAGCGTCGCTGCAGGTTGTGCAACACGGCCATGGACAGCTATCTGCTGGACGAGAAGCGCAAGCTGCATATCTGCGGCAACAACCCAGACTGTCCGGGCTACGAGGTGGAAGAGGGCACCTTTAAGCTCAAAGGCTACGAGGGGCCGACGCTGGAGTGTGATAAGTGCGGCAGTGAAATGCAGCTTAAAACCGGGCGTTTTGGTAAATACTTTGGCTGTACGAATACCGAGTGCAAAAACACCCGTAAACTCTTAAAGAGTGGCGAGCCGGCGCCACCCAAGATGGATCCGGTGCCCATGCCTGAGCTACGCTGCGTCAAAGTCGATGATCACTATGTGCTGCGCGATGGGGCGTCGGGACTGTTTTTGGCCGCGAGCCAGTTTCCCAAAAATCGCGAAACCCGTGCGCCCCTAGTGGAGGAGTTATTGCCCCATAAGGATGAAATTGATCCCAAATATCGTTTTTTATTCTCCGCGCCTACCCACGATCCGGACGGCAACAAGACGGTGATTCGCTTTAGCCGTAAAACCAAAGAGCAGTATGTGCAATCGGAGGTAGACGGTAAGGCCACAGGCTGGAAAGTGTTTTATAAAAACGGCAAGTGGGTTGAGTAATGGGATCGGCCAGTCTTGGCATGGTCAACCAAAAGCTGGCGTATACCCGTGCGCTACTGACGCAATTACGGGTGCTGCCAGAGGCGAACGCTGGCCAGCGGTTGGCCAGACAGGCTGTGTTGGACGCTGGCATATTTCACTTGGTGTGCGCCTACAACCATTACCTTCGGGAGCTGGCTGAGCATTACGCGGTGACTCAGGTAGAGCAGATAACGACGGAAAATGACTTGCAGCAGGCTCTATTGGCCCAGGGGAAGAGCCCCGCGGAGCTGCATGAGCTTCAGGAGTTGCGTCGCCAGCCCGAGAGCTGGCTCACCCAGCTCCATGCCAGCTACGACGCTTGTTGGCGCCTGCCGAATCAAAAGCCGGTGCAAAGCGCGACGCGCATCCAGGCCCTGGATCTGGAGGCGGCTTCCGCGCCGCTCGCCATGACAGAAAAGCGTCTTCAGGGAATGTGCGAGGCGGCGGAAGAGCTGATAACCCGGCATCGGGAGAGCGTTACTGAGTGGTAGCGGTCGGTCGCGAGGAGCGTGTCATTGTGATAGAATTGACGCCAATCTAAGGCTTGGCGATTGGGCGTCAGGCATGTGGAGCGTTTATGTCATCACCCCTTTACGAAATTGTTGAGCTGGCCAATGGCGACGTGGTGCTGCAACGTGCCGATGAAGAAGGCGCGCCGCTGGTCAGCATCCGCTTCTCGGCGGAGACCCTGTCGTACATGCAAGAGGGAACCTTTGACGTGGCTAAGGCCATGATTGAGGCGGGTATGGAAGCGGCCAGCGACTTGGTGTTTGATGCCGAAAGCGATTTGATGGACGATTCTATGGTGACAGAAACGCCCGTGTACCACTGATCCTCGGCCGGGCGCGAGTCTTAAAACGCCAGCGGATTCCTTTCTGATTAATCTCTTTTTTTGCCTAACGCTTAAGCGCCGAAGCGCATTGCCGTAATGACCTTTATCCCGAAGGGGATACCGGTGCTAATCCTGGCGCTTTAATGGCGCAGGCTAAGCAACAACCCCTGACACAGGCCCCGTTGGGCGGCTTCTTCCAATAGCTGGACGTCTTTACGGGTCAGTTTTCCAGGTGCGGCAATGACGGTATGGCTGGTTCCCGTGGCCATCGCCTCCCAGGCGATCCAGCGCACATCGCGGGGGTTGGCCGCATGGATCAAGCGTATGCGCTTGGTATTGACCCCGTAATGCTCGAGGGTCTGGCGATCAATCGCGCCGGGGTTCACCCAGGTTACCCAACGATCGGGGTGGCTCTGGCTCAGGTGCGCCACCATGGGCAGCAGCAAATGTGACTGCTCCGGTGCATTTCGTGTGAGTACCAGTTCGGTGATGCCGGCTCTGGTCTGGCTTTGGAAGGCGACATTTGGTCGCTGCGCACTAATCACGACGAATGACTCCCACGCTCAACCCTTCAATGGCAAACTCTTGGTCCCGCAGGTCCACTTCGATCACGTCGAAGTCGGGGTTTTCGGGCCACAGCTCCACTTGGGCTCGATTGCCCGCACGTTTGAAGCGTTTCACCGTCACCTCATCGCCAATGCGCGCCACCACAATCTGTCCGTTGCGTACCTGCTCAGTGCGGTGAACGGCCAGCAGGTCGCCATCCAGTATGCCCGCGTCCTTCATGCTCATCCCATTTACCCGCAGCAAATAGTCAGCCCGTGGGGTGAAAAAGTTATGGGGCAGGCTGCAGTAATCTTCGATGTGCTCCTCGGCCAGGATCGGGCTGCCCGCCGCAACCCGTCCCACCAGCGGAATTCCCTGCTGCGTCTCGGGCAGACGGATTCCCCGGGATGCGCCGGGAATGACTTCGATGGCACCTTTGCGGGCCAGGGCCTTGATGTGTTCCTCCGCAGCGTTGGCGGATTTGAAACCCAGAATGCGGGCAATTTCCGCACGCGTGGGCGGGTAGCCCGTTTCTTCGGCGTAGGTTTTGATCAGCTGCAACACTTGTTCTTGTCGATTAGTGAGGTTGTACATTTGTGCCCCCAATACGTGTCTGTGTTTTTGTACAGGTATTGGGATTATATACAGTGTTGGCTTAGGTGCAACTTTATTTTGCTGCTCAGGCGCGTGCCGCTTAGCGGAGCGGTGTTCTTTGAGGCGTGAAAGGGCGCTCAGTCTATATCTGTGCCAGGGAAAAAATCCGCCTCAATGCGCTCCAACGGGTCGTCCCAGGGCGGGGGTGGGGGGTTTTGATCGTGCCACCAGCGGTCTTCCCGGCTCAGGTCTAGGGCGCTATCGGTGCCTTCCGGGGATGGTATGGGCACCAAGGGCAGCCGGTACCAAGCGTCCAACTCAAAGGCGCCGATAGCGCCATCGACGTACTGTATTTCGACGCTGCCGAGTTCATCGTCAATGGCCACAACTTCGAACGTCTGTTGCTCTTGCTGATCCCGGTACCAGGTTCCGATTAATGGATATTGAAGCGCCATAGCTGCACTCCTATCTCTACCAGCAATTTGTGTGAGAAATTTATACCTGTAAATTTTACGGGGTGCTTCAGAACACCATAGCACGCCTTTGTATCTGGCCAAATGGAGCTTGTGGAGGAGTGCCAAGCGGGTCTGCAATAAGGCAGTTCAGGGTTTTTCTCGCATTCGATGCTAAATGGTTAATTACTCAGCGAGTTTTGGCTTTAAGATGGCGAAAGGTATACTTTTGTCAGCACCAAACACTCTAATTCGCTATGGTCGCAAGGCAATAACGGTCTAAGCCCCTCTTGCTTTAGGGGGAAACGCGTCGTGGCGAAACGGGCCTTTATCCGATGCAACATAGGCAAGGGACACAAACGAAGTGACGGGTAAAGTCGGTCAGATAATTGGGAGATACGTTGATGGGGTCGGGGAAAAGTTTGCTCGAGTGTTGCAATAATTGTGAGCGAGGGACACTTTATGTCACGAAAATTTATGCTTCCTCTGTGCGAGGAGGCCTGTTGTGACGTCCCCAGAATTTATGGCGCCTTTGCATGGGCAGCGGCTGCGTTGTCTGTACGATCAGGCGCAGGTGAAAGATGCCCTCAAGCGTATGGCAGGGGAAATTAACGCGACGTTCAGTGGGGCCGAGCCAGTGGTGGTACTCGGCGTGATGAACGGCGCCTTGGTGACTTTGGGGCAGCTGTTAACCGACCTGAAATTTCCGCTGTATTTGGACTATGTGCATGCGACACGCTATCAGCAGGGGGAAACCGGCGGGGAGTTGCAGTGGCTGCGCCGCCCGGAAGAGCCCCTGGCAGGACGGCAGGTTTTAATCGTTGACGATATTCTGGATTGGGGAATTACCCTGGCCGCGCTTGTGGAGCATTGTCGCCAAGCGGGCGCAACGGATGTAAAGACGGCGGTTTTAGCGCGAAAACAGCGACCGCAGCCGCCGGTAATCGAGGCGGACTTTGCGGCCCTGGAGGTGCCAGATGAGTATGTTCTAGGGTATGGCATGGATTACCGGGGCCTGTGGCGCAACTTGCCGGGAATCTATGTTCTTGAGCCGGGGCCCCACGAATGAGCGAGCTACGCGCGGATTGGGCGGTGATTGGCGGCTCGGGTTTGGACCAGCTGCCCGATGCGGAAATCATTGCCCGGGTTGTTGATCCTACACCCTATGGCGCCACGTCCGATGACATTTTGCTGCTGCGGTTAGCGGGCCAGACGGTGGCATTTTTACCGCGCCACGGACGGGGTCATCGATTAGCGCCCCATGAAATTAACTACCGCGCGAATCTGTGGGCGCTGTCCCAATTGGGTGTGAGAAACGTTTTCTCGGTCAACGCCGTCGGCGGCCTGACACCGACGCTGTCGTCGGGGAAACTGGCGGTGCCCGACCAGCTGATCGATTATACCTGGGGGCGTGAGCACACCTTCAATCAGCGCTTAGAAGGGATGGTGCAGCATATCGACTTTACCTATCCCTACAGTTCGTCGCTGCGCCGCTTACTGTTGAAGGCTCTGGTGCAGTTGGACGTGCCCCATGACGATGCGGGGGTTTACGCCTGCACCCAGGGGCCGCGATTGGAAACGGCCGCTGAAGTGCGCCGACTGATACGCGATGGCGGCACCATGGTGGGCATGACCGCTATGCCAGAAGCCGCCCTGGCCCGAGAGTTGGGCATGGATTACGCGGCGCTGTGCCTGTGCGTTAACCGGGCGGCCGGTTTGGATACGACGCCGCTGAGCTTGCCCGATATCTACGGCATTTTGCGCTCGGGTATGGCGATCGTGCGGGAGGTGTTGCTCGAGGCGTTGCGCACGGCTGGGGAGCACCAGCGCCAGAATCAGCAAAAGGCGCAAGAGCTCTCAAAATTGTTACCCTAAGCTGGACATTGACGCCTATTTGCCTTAAAACGAGAGCGTGCCGGGGCGATGCGTGAAAGCGGGTCGCGGCTTTGCTTCATCCGCTTTCCCGGCGCCGTGCGAACCGTGCAGCTATGTGATTTGCGCAGCTGCGCCGGTGTTCGACGGCACTCAATCCGCGACCAGTTCTGTTCGATAACAATAATGAGGTACGTCAATATGTCTGAACGTCAGTCAGGTACGGTCAAATGGTTCAATAACGCCCGGGGTTACGGCTTTATTACCCGCGGTGAAGGTAGTGCCGATGTATTTGTCCATTACCGGAATATTCGCGGCGAAGGTTTTCGCTCTTTGAGCGAAGGCCAGGCTGTGGAGTTTGCCATTCTTGAAGGTGAAAAAGGCTTGCAGGCCGAGGATGTGGTCTCTGTGACCGCCGAGGCTGAAGCCGTTATTCACTAGACGCCGTACTCTGGGCCGCCGGTCTAACTCAGCCGGGTGACCGACTTGGCGTTAGAGGCGGCTTGGTGTTAAGCGGTGCCTAGAAGCGACCTTAACCTTAGAAGAGGCCACCGGGCGGTCAGCGGGCCGCCTTCGGTCGGTCATAGGGCGTTATCCGAATCAACAGCCCCATCAGCGGGTGATCCAGATAATGCAGTTCCTCACTGCGCATGCGCCGTTGCTGGTTCATGGTGACGATGCGGCTGGGCAAGTAGGGCTCGCGCAGAAACTCTGGCAGATTCGCCGTTGTTGTGTCGGTGCGCAGGTCCAGTCCCCAAGCATTGCGTTCGGGGTTCTCAAACGGTGAGCTGAGCGGCGCATCGATCTGGGCAGGCACATCCACGGAGTACCGGGTGGGACGGTTGGGTAGCTGCGGCCAGGTGCCGGGTGTCTGGCCGGTGTTGGGATCAAACCGGGTCAACCAGAGATTGGTGTTCAGGTGCAGATACCGGGACAGGGTTAACCGAATGCTGCCTTCCAGCTCAAAATGACTGCCATAGGCATCACCACCGGAAATAACGAGCGCGGGTGCCTCACGATTGTCCCGAAACGGTTGCCGCCAGGCTTCGTGGAACAACACTCTGTGCCCGCTGTGGCGGGCTAAAGCCACAGCGTGGCGGTTTAATTCCCGCTCGCTGCTGGGTAGGCGGTAGTACGGCTCGCGCTCTAAATCCGGGGGCGTAAGGTTGTCTGTCAGAGGATCACGTACAGACCGGCTTTCGCTCCAGCTTTCGCTCAGGCGGGAAAAACGACTGGGGGGCGGGGCATCCGGATCGCGCAGCTCGACCCAGTGGAACGGGTAGCTCAGGGTTGGGTTGCGGGGCCAGTTCTCTTCGCCTGAATCGCCATTGCCGCGGGCGAAAATAATCACCTCCACTTGAAACCATCGCTCATCGTCATCGGCGAGGCTGCCATGACTCAACAGCAGCACAGGCAGTGCGATCAGCAGGCTTGATAGGATTCGCTGCGCGATGCGGTAAAACGGACGTTGGATCATGGTGCGGTAGTTTCCTTTGGTGTCAGCAAGGCCAATAATTCA
>Ga0209487_1001694_pt1 | contig 18451 bp, 18 predicted proteins | sample Poulit2012_FD_187524 | JGI IMG/M metagenome (GOLD analysis project Ga0209487, IMG submission 187524) | Agricultural soil microbial communities from Georgia to study Nitrogen management - Poultry litter 2012 (SPAdes) (version 2) | ecosystem: Environmental > Terrestrial > Soil > Agricultural land...
CGCAGCCGTTCGGCCCGGTCATCACCCCAGTCGAGCGCGCGCATGATGACCGGCTCGGCGTAGGAGCCCAGGCCGTTACGGCTGTGCTGCCGGCCGGGTATGCCGTCGTGACTCTGACTGCGGTTGGGATGGATCCAGGCCGTGACTTCGCGTAGGTATCGTTTATCGCCTCCTTGCCTGACGATGGCCCAAGCTACAAGCTCACCAAGTGCATCTCGTTTCGAACTGTCATCGACGGGCAGCAACGCGGCACCCTCCACTTCTGCCGCCTTCTGTAGCCGAAGGATGACGTCCGGTGCCACGACTCGATCTTCCATTTCAAGCCGATTCGTGCGGCGCCTGCGTATTGCGTCAAACAAATGAATCGTCTCGTCAGAAGGAGCGGAAGGTTGTCCAAATCGGGCAAACGCCAGCAGATCAGGATCGGTCATGTCCGGAAATGTCTCTACGACAGGATCGAAGCCGAACCGCCCAATAGCCACGCGCAGATTATACAGTGCGGCACCGCAACTGATGAGCATCTCGCGATCGTCCGGGTCGATGACGGCCAGCCCACGGCGCCTGTCGGCATAAAGCGCAATCTCACCGCCCGAGATGTTGAAGAGCCACGGCTGCGAGTTATAGTTCGACGGTGCAAGGATGGCATAACCGAGGACAAAGCGCAGCTTCTCCTCAAGCGTCCCCTCATGGGGGAAGCGATCTTCGGAGACCGTCCACGGGTCTTCTCGTTCCAGCTTCCTTTGTACGTCGCTCGTGGTCATGGGGATACCGGGCTCCTGCCATGGCCCTTTGCGCCCTCGTTCCTGCGCTTGATGACGGGAACGTGCAGCCAGGAACCACTTCGAATGGGATGGCCCACCGACTCATCGTTCCGAAGCAGCTCGATGAGTTCACGCCCCACTTGCGATGCCCGCTTTTCCCGCCGTTCGTACATCAAGACGTAGTCACGATCGATCTTCGATTTTTCCCTCAGCATCTCTCCCTCGTCTCTTTGTTCGAGATCATAATAGGAGATGTGCAACGATGGAGACGTCGGGCGGGTGCTCTACCGAACGTAGGGCGGGGGCGTTAGATCATGCCGGGCGATTACCTACACGGCGGCCTCAGTGCGCGTCTCGCTCGTGATCGGCGATGATCATGACGGGCCGGCCGGCCGACCTCGCGACGCGCTCCGTGATCACCGACAGCATGAACCGTCGGATCGCGGAATCCTCGTGACGCGGCAATATGACGAGCGAGGCATCAACTTCCTCCGCGATGTTCTCGATCAGCCGAGGTGCGAGGCCTTCGGCGACACTCGATCGGACGGCTATGCCTGCGTCTTCAAAGCCAGCACGGATTTCGGCGGCCTCTTCTTCGATTTGTCGATCCTCTTTCGGCAGAAACCGCGACAGGGCCTCCGCTGACGTCAGGAGTGAAGGCAGCGGAAGGTGTTCAGGTATATGAAGCAGATGGACCTCGCTCTTCGCCCGGGATGCGATCTCGATCGCCTGGTCGATTTGCGAGTCATCGGCAGGACTTTCTACCGGCACCAGGATGTGCGTGAAGGACGCATCGTGCTGCGGTGCGGATTCGTTCGCATTGACGAGTATCAACGTGCGGTCCGACGTGCGGAGTAGTTCGTCCGAAACGCTACCCACCAGATAACGCCGCATGCCAACGTCGTGCGTTCCTACGATAATGAAGTCGGCCTCGACCATACGTGCTTCGGCGAGAATGGTCGGCGCAACGGCAAGCGAATGCACGCAGCGGGCCTGACTACGAATGCCTGCCCGGGCAAGGTCGTCACGAAGCGATTGTAGTCCGTTCCGGATGCTATCCGGCGTCGGAAAAAGCCCCTCGTCCTCAGAATCACTTTCATCGCCATCGGGTGGATGGACCGCATCCACATAGAGCAGCGTGACCTCCGCCCCCACCGCAGCGGCGAACGCTTTCGCAAATGCGAAGACGCTGCGCACGCTTCTCGCGAAATCGAGCGCGAGTAATATCCGGAAGGGACTCGTGTCGTCCCTCATATCAGTACCCGAAGGTGGACGTTCTACAACCTGTTCGGCTCAGGTTTAAGCAGCGTTCTAAGCCGCAGAATCGGTAACGCAGCCGATCTGATAAGACGGTCACTCACGCTGCCGAGGAAGAAGCGAGCGAGGCCGGTGTTGCCGTGAGTTGAGATGACGAGCAACGTGGCATCGGTCTCGTCCGCATACTGCAGCACCTGTTCCGTTACGTGGCCATAGCGTACTTCGATTCGTGCATCAACGTCAAGATCGTCGATGGACGAGTTGAGAAGTTCGAGCTCTCGCCTCGCAGGCTCGATCAACTGATCGGTGTTCTTGAAGTGCAGTTCGATACTCGCTCTATAAACCGACGGAAAAACCGGCACCTCGACTACGTGGAGCACATCGATCGAACCGCCGGCGGCGTGGGCGAGCCGGCGAGCATACGCGAGTGCGAGGCGAGAGTGCTCGGAGAAATCCACCGGGACGAGCACGCGTGTCCGCAGATCCTCAGCCTCCAACGTCGGGTCCTCCGGGCACAATAACACGGGCCGAAGCGCCCTGCGAGCGACTTCCATTCCAACACTTCCCGCCATCATTCGCCGGAATCCACGTCGACCATGCGTACCGAGAACGATCAGATGGGGGTCGGTGGCATCGGCGTATCGAAGGATCTCCTCGGCCACGTCTGTGCCCGCAAGGCTTTGGCTCACGACGTTCAGGTCAGGCACCGAGGCCGCGCGGTTGCGCAGGTTGCGCACGACCTCGGCGTTAATCCGATCTCTAAACGCATCCTCGTCAACACGACTCGCGAGCGCGCCACGGATCGGATCGTCGCCCAACTGTTCGACAACGTTGATCAGGTGGAGCTCGGCACCGTAGCGCCGGGCGATCTCAACTGCCCGTTTAAAGGCCGTACCGGCGCTCGGTGAGAAGTCAGTCGGATGGAGGACGCGTTTGATGCCCATCGACGGGTAGTGTCAGCTGGCAGACTGAAGGTGGAATCTTACAGGGATGGCGTAAGATACGCGAACCGGTCGTCCGCGTTGCTTGCCGGGCTTAAAGCGGAGTTGAACCACGGCTTTAAGCGCCGCTTCATCAAGAAGGTTACCGGCTGAGCGCACGATTTGCGGGCTGCTTACACCACCGTCGGGTTCAACCACCACCTGCACGACAACGAGTCCTTCGACCCCCGCCTGCTGCGCGAGCCTCGGATATTCCACCAGTTCATTCAGCCGGGCCACGCCGCCGATGATCTCGGGCATCTCTTCCACAACCGCAAAGACCTCCATTTCGTCTTCTTCAACGACCGCTTCTTCTTCGGCCGGTGGCGGAGGAGGTGGGCCGGGAAGCATCGATACCGGCTCGTTCAGATCGAGCGAAGCATCGAGATCAAGGAAGTCATCCTCAAGAAACGTATCGTCTGCAACGGCGATCGGAACCATCGGCCGTGGAGGCGGAGGCGGCATCTCCTGCTGCATCGTCTGCTGGATCTCTTCGATTTCGACGACTTCCTGCTCCACCATTTTGATTTCCAATGTTCCGGCAGAATCGAATGAGATGTGGAATATGCCAATGACTACGAGGATCGCTGTTGCAAGACTCGACTGCATTGTCAGTCGGTAGTCCTTCTTCAGGTCCAATCCGTTGGCTTTAACCGGCACGATGGATCGCCGCGTTTGCGGCATATTTAGGTTTGAAACGTTCTCTTTCATGAGATCATCCCTTTTTATTCTATCGATGAACACCTACCGCGACGTTTCCCCTCAACGGAGCGGCCGCGCCGGCATCACTTGTCTTCAGCGTGAGTACAGGACACGTTGCCGTGCCCACCATGGTAGCCGTCGTGCTTCCCTCCATCGCATACCGAATTCCGGTCGCGCCACGTGAACTGACAACGATCAGGTTGACTCGATTCCGCTTGGCAAACCCGACGACTTCTCGAGCGGGATCACCGTAGCGGATATGGAGCCGGTGTTTGACGTTCGTTCCCCCGGCATCGCGGAAAACTTGCTCGAGACGACTGCGAAGTTTCTCCTCTCGTCGCCCTCTCCCTGCGACCGCCTCGAGTATGGTATCGGCCGTTCCCATACCGGGAGTAGCCACGTGGAGCAATTCAAGCACACTTCGTTGCATCCGAGCGACGGCGCGCGCCATTCGCAGCGCCGGGCCGGCGTCGGTCTTGAAGGAGACCGGGACGAGAATTCGCCCCGGGGCACCCGGGTAGACCATATTGCCGCGCCCCACGGTAAGCACCGGACAGTCGGCCACGCGCGCGATTTCTTCCGCATGACTCTGCCACATCGGCCGCTCGCGGGTGTCTCGACCGCGCGTGCCCATCACAATCAGATCGATTGCCGCGCGCTCTACATACGTGAGCACAGCAGGCACAACATCTAATCCGTGCATGAGCCTCGTATGCAGCATAATCTTGCGCTCGTCGTCTTTCTGAGCCGCCAGGTCGAGGCGCCGTGCTGCCGCTTCTCCCATGCCGGCGTGGATCGATTCCATCTCGGCCGTCGAGGCAGGTCCGTCCACTGAATCATCGACCGCGTGCAGAAGATGGACGTCCGCACCGAACAGCCGTGCGAAGTGGATCGCATGACCAAGCGCCTGATCGGCCTCGAAGGAGAGGTCGGTGGGTACCAATATGTTCTTGGGTCGCTGCATCTTGTCGAGTCAAGCCGCACTGGGTTCGTCGGTAGCCTCGATGTTCGATCCGAGTTGCTTACCGAAGCTCTTCACCACAAACACTGAGCACGGTGCGTCGCGGATGACGCGCTCGCTGACGCTGCCGGTCACCCAGCGCTCGAGCCCGGTCCGTCCGTGCGTTCCCATTACGATCATCGCGGGCGCCTCATCCTTTGCCACCTGCGCAATCTCCTTCGCGGCGGCTCCCTTGCGGATCATAAACCTCAAATCGACCGCCGGCCCGCCGATCTTCTCGACGAACTGCTTCATTGCCGATGCGACGCGGCTCTCGACTTCGGGCTGATCGTCATACTGCGAGAACATCCCGGTATTGTAAAAGGCGGGATGGAGCTGCTCTTCGAGCACATGAAGGACGATTAGCGGCACCTCTCGCCCGGCGGCCAGCTCACGTGCGACGCGAAGCGCACGCGCCGAGTGCTGGGAGAAATCGATAGGGGCAACAATCTTGCGGTCGACGCTCGCCATCGCCCCGGGTGTGGCCTCGCGAACCGTCAGCACGGGGCGTTTCGCGCGCCGTACAACCTCTTCCGCAACGCTGCCCATGAGCACGCGGCGGAATCCTCGCCTGCCGTGCGTGCCCACTACGATCAGGTCGATATCCTCGTCGCCGGCATATGAAAGCAGCGCGGGGGCAGCCGATAGATCATTGACGATCGTAAAGCGGAGGCGGTCACCGCTGAATATGTCCGCATGGCTTCCTTCAACAGACTGGAAGCGCTTCTGCAACACGCCGCGCAAATCCCCCGATTTGGCCGCTTCATTGCCTTCCTCGTTGGAGGTGTCCCGGTGCAGAACGTCCGCATACACAACATGTACCTCGGCATCGATCGACCGGCCGATACGTACCGCCTCAATCAGAGCGGCATCTGAATGCGGTGAGAAGTCGACCCCAACCAGGATTTTATTCAGCTTCTTCATGACCTCCTCTTGTTTTCACGCCTTGACGAGCAATTCGGCATCGGGTTACAACAAAACGACGCCACCGACACGCTCGGTATAAATAATAGGTAGGTCGAGTCTCGGGCGATGCGGGGAGGCATCCTGATCAGCGTGCCGGGCAATCGGATGAGGCCCGTGTAGGGGAAAACACTACGTGCTTATGCTCGCCGAGTCTACGAGCCCTGAAGGTGGTGAGAGACATCGGAGACATAGCGTGTGCGACTAAGAAGTCCGGCATCCCTCACGCGTCGCCTGCCTGGCTCGTGGGCTCGCGTTGAGCCTGCAGAGAATCGACTACACTTTTTATGGGGCACCACCCCGCCGTGGCCGTGCTGATGGGGATAATCCCAAGCAAACCCCACCACGACGTCAACAGAAGCCCGACAAGAAAGGCGGCGAGCCCAATTACAACTCGGGTGATTCGGTCAGTACGGCCGAGATTTACAGACATCAGCAGGCCTCCCACATATTCTCATAGACGTATTCGCCCGGCGACAATACCGCTGGAGGATTCTACGAGTGGCCCGCTACGGCGCCTGAGGGTGCAGGCCCGCCTTCGCGCTCAGGATGCGGATGAGCCCCACGCCGGGCCTTCCCTTACATCACGGAGATGATCGCCACGGTAAGCCGAGAAACGCACACCAAGCGGCCTTCATCATCTCGAATGTGAGTCTGCCAAACCTGCGTGCTCCGGCCAACATGCAGAGGCTCTGTCCGGCCGACTACGTGTCCGCCCGTCACGGCGCGGATGTGATTGGCGTTGATCTCGAGGCCGACGGCCGCCAAGCTGGAATCCGGAAGCGTCAAGTTTGCCGCCACGCTGCCAAGCGTCTCGGCAAGCACCACCGAGGCGCCGCCATGCAAAAGACCCATCGGCTGACGCGTCCGGTCGTCAACCGGCATCGTCGCCTCGATCCAATCTGACCCGAGGCCCGTTACCTCGATACCGAGATGTTCACCCATGTTACCCTGCATCAGCCGGTTCAAATCGGCAATATCCACACTGCGGCGCCAAACATTGGACGGATCGCTCATGACATCGGGTCTCTATCTGACTGTGGGATTGGCAACGCTTCGGGGCCTAAGAATAAGCCTACGAATAAACCGAAGAGATCACGGCGTGCACCTATGTGCGCTGCTACCGATCGAAATGACGGGCGAGGCCGAAGTAGCTGCCGACAGGATCGCCGAAGGTCTCATAGCGCGACACATTCGATTGATCGACTGAGGAACGGATTTCATCGAGGCGCTCCCCGCCGAACAAGGCCGCGGCGGTACGAGCGTCTGACGACGCCAGCCACAACTCCCTTGCACGCTCACTCCAGGCGTTGAGCCGAGATGTAAACCTGGCGATGTGCGCCGCCGGCTCATCGACTCGTCCGAAATGAGTAAGGACAAGCCGCTTCGGAGACCAGTCCGAAATTTTCTGAACGCTCGTCTGCCACGAAACGAGGTCGATATCCGGAGGTGGTGTCATCGGGATCACCGTCTTTTCGCCTTCGACCCGCAGACCAAGCGTGTCGCCAACGAACGCCGTCGACGTCGCCCGATCGAAGTAAGATACGTGATGCACGGCATGGCCGGGTGTGTAAGCAACGTCGATGTCACGGCCGCCGGGGGCGATCAAGTCGCCGTCGGAAACGACCTCCACGTTGTCATCCGGCACGGGGACGATCTCTCCCCAGAGCTCATCCATCCGCTCGCCGTAAATCCGCCGGGCGCTCGCCAGCAAACGAGACGGATCGATCAGGTGGCGCGCACCGCGGCCATGCACAAACACGCGGATGTTTCGATTGCGGCCGACAAGCGTGCCCGTAGCGCCTGCATGGTCCAGGTGGATGTGTGTCAACAGGATGGCCGCAACACCAGATAACGTGTTGCCACGCGCATCAAGCGCCTTCAGCAAGCCGTCGAGCGACGACGTGGGTCCGGGATCCACCAGCAGCAACCCGGCCGGCGTCTCCACCACACCGCATGCAATGAGGCGCGGGGTACCATTAAACCCGACATCCAGGTAGCCCGTGCCGCCACCGAGATCAACCGTCGTCTCCACGCACCACCTCGGGCTCCAACAGGTTCTGGATCTTCACCAGCTTGATGAGCGGACCCTTAATCATCAACTGCCCAGCTATCATCATCTCCATCCCTGTCATTCGATCGTTCGACAGCTCAACCCAGTCGCGGCCGCGGCATTCGATCAGAATCTCGGGCTCGGCGAGCAGCCCTTCACGCACAACGACGCCGTCCTCGCCCACGAACAGCGTCCACCGCCCTGAGTCGTCCGAAGATAAATCGAGGTGGAGCACGCTCCGCAATCCGCGCGCCTTCCTCTTATTGAACCGGCGCGGGTACGAGGCAAACACCTCTCCGACGGTGCGATACATGGCCACGGGCAAATCGAGCTACAGGCTAATCGGTGTGCGGATCAACTTCGGATAACCTTTCTACATCCGCAACGCTTGCTCACACCTTCTTACACGGGCCGTCCGTGCCGGGCGAGGTTCTGATTCAGATATCGCGGGTCGTCGGTCACATCCTTCCCGAACCAGTCCGGAGGCGAGAAATCCTGTGCTTCGGCGGCCGACTCAAACTCCACCTCCACCATCACCAGTCCTTCAAGCCGCCCCTCGAATACATCGACCTCGGCGTTCAACGCCCCGATCGGCAACACATAGCGCGTCTTTTCGAGCGATATCGCCTCCGCCTCATTCCACAGCGCATCGAATTGCGAGGCCGACATCGGCAGCTCGACCTCCGTCCGCACCTCCCCTCTCCCCTTCTTGATCGCCAGCCGGTACACATCCCCCTCACGCCGCAAACGGACCGTCAGCGCGCGCTCATCGTCAATCACGAGATAGCCCTGCCGATACTTCGTGCCCGCAGCCTGACTCACCTCCGGCGGCATATTGTCGACCAGATACTTGCGCTCGATTTCATGATGAGGCATGGACGTATCGTACGAGTGTTCATTGCGAGTCGGGCAAGTTACGCACCGCCCGGCATCCGGCCCTTACCGCAATGTTATCAGTCGCCCATTGCACGGCGGCTCAACGACAAGCTGTTTGTTTTGGGGAAACCGGGTTAGGCCTCGCCGCGGTTCGCGGCCCCGCACCGGGACGGCGAGGGCGTGCGCCGGCCCCACAGCTCTTGTTACAGCCGCTCGGACGCAGAGATTGACCGTGGTCAACACCGATCGCCGCCTGATTACTTCATCGGCCCGTAAGCCGCACCATCAACACGTCGTGCCCCGGTACGGTGGCCGTTAGAGGCTCGGCCGTCGTTCCACGATCGGCCTTCTCCCAGAGATCGCGGATGTTGTACGTCACCGAGCTGAAACGTGCTTCGTGGCCGAAATCCCGATCCACCACATCCTCCGAGGCGAAGTCGAACACCACGTCGACCGGCTCGAGCGATCGATTCAGCAGCGTCATCGCCCATTCTCCATCGCTAAGTGGCTTGAACCAGTACTCCACGCCGTCCCGCACCGCGTACTTGAACCCCTGCACGCCGAGCGGGTCCTGGTTCACCGCGATCACGTCGGCGTTGGTCAGTATCTCGACTGTCTCGGGCGTCATCGAGCGCAGGTCGTTACCGGCGATGAGCGGCGCCGCAAGCATGCTCCACATCGTAAAGTGAGCGCGGTCTTCGTGGACGTGGTCGAGGTTGCCGACCTCCATCATATCGGGATCATTCCAGTGATCCGGGCCGGCATACGCGCGCAGTCCTTCCTGCATATCGAGAATCTGCAATACGCCGAAACTCTTCCACGTGCCGTGATCCACTACACAATCGAAGCAACTCGTGATGTCTCCGGTGGTGCGCCAGAGGTGGCCCACGTCTTGCGCCCACTCCCACGGCTGATTGTCGCCCCACTCGCACAAACTGAAAACAATGGGCCGCCCGGCCGATGCCAGCGCTTCGCGCATCGTCGTATACGCGCCGACCGCCGACAGGCCCTCGGTGGCGCACCAGTCATACTTCAGGTAATCAACGCCCCACGATGCATAGGTCAACGCATCCTGATATTCGTATCCGCGGCTGCCCGGGCGCCCTCCACAGGTCTCCCATCCGGCATCCGAGTAGATGCCGAACTTCAAGCCCCTCGAATGAACGTAATCGGCCAGAGCCTTCATGCCCGACGGAAAGCGATCGGGGTCGGGCTGGATAAAGCCTAGGCTGTCGCGTGTACCGTGCCAGCAGTCATCCAGATTCAGATAAACGTAGCCTGCGTCGCGCATGCCCGAGTCGACCATGGCGTCGGCCATCTCACGGATCAACGTCTCGTCGATGTCGCAGGCAAACGTATTCCAGCTGTTCCATCCCATCGGAGGCGTCAGCGCGAGGCCCTCGAATTTCTGAGCCTGAACCGGCTCTGTGAGCATCGACACGACGATGAGTAGAAGCAGTACGTTAATCGCCGGGCGCATAAGAGTGTCTAATTTTATGGCGAGGAGCAGCCTCAAAGCGCTTTTCTGCCGGGCACATGAGGTTTACGTGACAAAACATACTCCCTGAAGCATATTTATTCAATTTGATTTATTAATGTAGGAGGATTGGGAAGGGCGCTCCTTCCCTGCGTAATCAACTTACTTCTGGCGGATTGACATGAAGACGTTTCCCGACGAGTTCATCTGGGGCTCGGCCACGTCGGCGTACCAAATTGAGGGGGCATGGAAAGAAGCAGGCAAGGGACTGTCGATATGGGACGTCTTCGCACATACGCCCGGAAAAATCAGCGGGGGCGACAACGGCGACATCGCGACGGATCATTACCATCGCTTCCGGGAGGATGTCGACCTCATGGCCGATGCAGGGCTCAGTGCGTACCGGTTTTCGATTTCATGGTCGCGCATCCTGCCGGCGGGCTACGGCGCGGTTAATCAAGACGGCATCCGCTTTTACTCGGAGCTGATCGACGCACTGCTCGACCGCGGCATCATCCCATGGGTTACGCTTTTCCACTGGGATCTGCCTGCCGCGCTTCAGTTCGAGTACGACGGCTGGCTGAGTGAGAAGACGCCCGAGTTTTTTCGGGATTACGCGGATATCTGTTTCGAGCACTTCGGCGACCGCGTCAAGCACTGGATCACCATCAACGAGCCGTGGGTGGCGGCCATGCTTGGCTATGGCCAGGGCACGTTCGCGCCCGGACGCGTGTCACGCTCCGAGCCGTATCAAGCGGCGCATCAGTTGTTACGCGCGCACGGCTTTGCCGCCGAGCGCTATCGCGAGACGTATCAGCCGCATCAGCACGGCATCATCGGCATGGCCAACAATTGCGATTGGCGAGAGCCGGCGACCAACAGTCCGGCCGACTTCGAAGCGGCCGAACGTGCGCTCGAGTTCTATCTCGGGTGGTTCGCTGATCCCCTCTACCGCGGCGACTATCCCGAGTCGATGCGCATGCGCGTCGGCGACCGCCTGCCGACGTTTTCGCACGAGGATCGCGCGCGTATCCAGGGCTCGTGCGATTTCTTCGGCCTCAACCATTACAATACGATGTACGCCGCGCACCGCGACGGCGGCGCACAGACCGATGTGTACGGCAACGGCGGCATCTCCGAAGATCAGGACGTTGCCTTATCGGTGGATCCTGAGTGGGAGCTCTCGGCGATGAAGTGGGCCATCGTGCCATGGGGGTGCCGTAAACTGCTCGAATGGATCGACGCACGGTACGACAAGCCCGACATCTACATCACCGAAAACGGTTGCGCCACGGATGATATGGTCGTCGACGGCGCGGTCGATGACCAGGCTCGGATCCACTACCTCGCCTCGTACCTCGAGGCGTGCCGGCAGGCCATCGATAACGGCGTACGGCTGAAGGGATACTTCCTCTGGTCGCTGCTGGATAATTTCGAATGGGCGCACGGATACTCGAAGCGTTTCGGCGCCGTCTATGTCGACTTCGAGACTCGCGAGCGCATTCCAAAAGCATCCTTGAAATGGTACGCTGACGTCATCCACCGGAACGGACTCTCGGGCTGACGCCGGATCCACAATCCCCCTCCCCCATGACACAGCCCACGGTCACAGGCGCAGAAACGGCTATCGCTTCGCCGCCCCACAGACGCCTCGGCGTTGGTGAAAAGATTGGCTACGCCCTCGGAGACACAGCCACCAACTTCGTTTGGCGCGCCGTCATTGTCTTCCTGCCGTTCTTTCTCACGGAGGCCGCCGGTATCGGTGCTGCCGCCGTCGGCGTGCTGCTACTCGTCTGCCGCGTGTGGGACGGCGTATCAGACCTGGCGATGGGCGCCGTGGCAGACCGCACCCGAACGAGATGGGGCAAATTCCGGCCGTGGATTCTGTGGATGGCCGTGCCGTTCGGCGTGATGGGCGTGCTAACGTTCACCGCGCCGGAGCTCGGCCCAACCGGTCGCCTTGTTTATGCCTACATCACGTACAGCCTGCTCATCCTGTTCTACACGATGAGCAATGTGCCGTACAACTCCCTCATGGGTGTGATGTCCGCGAACCCTGCCGAACGCGGTAACATCTCCTCGTATCGATTTTTCTTCGCCTTCCTCGGCGGGCTCTTTCTGCAGGGATTCACGCCTTCGCTGGTCGCGGCCGTGGGCGATCCCTCCGCCACAGCGCTTCGAGCGGCGGCGGCGCGAAGTGCGGACGGCGTCTTGTCGGTATTCGAGAGCCTGTACTATGGCGCTTTGAACGGACTGGCGAAGTTCTTCAACACGCCCTTCTGGTACGGACTCTTCGGCCAGGACGCGGCGTTCCCCTACTCGGCATCGATGACGTTCTTCGGCGCGATAGCCGTCGTGCTGTTCATCATCACCTTCCTCACTACCCGCGAGCGCATCCAGCCGGTTCGAACCGAACAGGCTTCCGTCCGCCGCGACATCGGCGATCTCGTGCGGAATGTGCCGTGGCTGATCCTGTTCGTCTTCGGCATCCTCTTCGTCACGTTCACGACGCTCAAGAACAGCGTCATCATGTACTACTTCACGTACTACGTGGGCAGCGTCGAACTCGCCGGCCTCTTCATGGTGATTAACCTGCTGGGTGCAATGGCAGGCGCCGCAGCAACCGGACTTCTCGTGCGCTACATGAGCAAACGAACCCTCATGATAGCATCGATATTCATAGGAATCGGCAGCTCGCTGCTGCTCTACCTCCCTGGTCCGGATGACATCGTGCTGATGTTCGTCTTCGGAACGCTAACCGAGTTCTCGACCGGCCCCATGGTGACGCTTTTCTTCGCGATGCTGGCAGACACGGCCGACTACTCCGAATGGAAGACAAACCGGCGTGCCACCGGACTCTTCTACTCGGCGGGCACCGTTGCGATGAAGTTCGGCTCGGGCGTGGGCGGCGCACTCACGGGCTTTCTGCTCGCAACCTTCGGCTACGTTGCCGCAAGCGAGGCGGTCATGGGCCAGGCCGACAGCGCCGTGCATGGGATCCGCATTTTGATCTCTATCGTGCCCGCGGTTGTCGCCGTACTCATGCTCATCGCCTTTGCGTTCTACCGGCTCGATGAGTCGCTGCTTACGAAAATTGAGCACGATCTCGCCGCCCGCCGATTGGCCGCGGCAGATGACTCGGTCGTTTGAATTCACGTAGGCGAGTGCCGGGCCGGGAGCGTTGCCTCGTACGCGCTGAAGGGCGAGGCGTGGCCAATGGCGCGCAGGTGGATCCATCCCACGGAAAGATCTAAGTAAGGCGTGTAAAATTAGACCACGCTTCGAAGTTTCACACACTCCGCTTGTTTAGCCTTGGGGCTGCATGTGTGCTGGAAGCACGTCCCCCAACCGCGTGCATGTTTTGACCTGCTCGTTTTTTGTGTCCGGCATGTGCTTGTATCGATTGGCGGCACCGGACCGGCCGGCCGTTTCATCTAACGCGTCAAAATGTCCCTGAGCGACGATTTTAACATTCCCGTGCTGGTCGATAAGCTCGGCGGCACGTCGATCTCCACGCCTGAGCGCTTCGAAAACGCAATCACGGTTGCTCTCCGTGAGAAAGACCGAGAATGTCGACGCATCATCGTGGTGTCTGCGCTCGGTGGCGTCACGGATCAGCTCATCAAGACGATCGATGAGGCGCTGTCTCGTTCAGGGAAGCACGGCACGCTCGTCGAGGACATCATCAGCCGGCATAAAGATCTGCTGGCAGCAGTGGCCAGGCCCGAGGAAGTCTCATCGGTGCTGGCTGAGCTGGATGACGTCTGGCGGGAGCTGCAGGAATTGCTCGACGGCGTTTATCTGTTGAGGGAATGCACGCCCCGCAGTCGGGATGCCGTCCTGAGCATCGGCGAACGCGCTGCCGTGCCGATATTTGCAGCGGCCCTTCGCGCCCACGGACATCGCACGCGCACCTATGACGCGCGTGAGTTCATTATCACCGATGAGCGCTACGGCAATGCCGGCGTCCTGTTTGAGGAGTCGAAGCCCCGCGTCATCGAAGCATTCGCCGACGCCTCGCCGGACGAGGTAGGCGTCGTCACCGGGTTCATCGGCACAACGCCGCGCGCGGTCATCACCACGCTGGGTCGGTCGGGCAGCGACTACACGGCAACCGTTATCGGCAGCATACTTGACGCCGAGCAGGTCGTAATCTGGACGGATGTGGACGGCATTCTCTCAGCCGATCCGCAACTCGTACCCGAAGCGTTCACGCTTCCCGAGCTCTCATACCGGGAGGCGGCCGAGCTTGCCTACTTCGGCGCCAAGGTGCTGCATCCGCGTACGATGCGCCCGCTGCAGGTCAAGAAGATTCCGCTGCTGATCCGCAACACGATGAGGCCGGAGTCCTCAGGGACACGGATCTCCGCTGACGTCTCGCAGCGCGACGGCCACGTCAAAGCCGTCACGTCGATCCGCAACGTTGCCGTCGTGATGTTGGAAGGAACCGGACTGATGGGTGTGCCGGGCATTTCGGCGCGGGCATTTGGGGCGCTCGCTTCGCGCGGCATCAACATTTACATGATTTCGCAGGCGTCGTCAGAGCAGAGTCTGTGCGCGGTCGTCTCGAATCGTGATGCCGAAGCAGCGGTGCAGGCCGTTCAGGAGGTGTTCCAGTGGGAGCTCTCGCGCGGCGACGTCAGCCGTGTCTATGCGCGAAACGGTGCGGCGGTGCTCTCTGTTGTCGGCGACAATATGCGGGAGCGGCCCGGTCTCGCCGGGCTGATGTTCTCGACACTCGCCCGGAACGGCGTCAACATTCTGGCGATCGCGCAAGGAGCATCCGAGACGAACATCTCCACCGTCGTCTGGGACCGTGACGTCAGGCAGGCCGTCCGTGCGCTGCATGAGACCTTCGCCCTCTCACACGCCGTCGCGCACATCTTTCTGATCGGGACGGGCGTCGTGGGCAAGGCGCTGCTATCCATCCTCGAGGAGATCGCGCCGACCGTCAGGAAGGAGCAAGGCATCCGGCTCAAGCTCGTCGGTGCAGCGAACTCACGCCGCATGGTGTGGGAGCCCGACGGCATCGGCTTCACGGAAGTGCTCGAACGGCTGCCTAACGGTGAGGAGACCGACCTCGACGATGTCATGGACCGGCTCAAGGGCAAGCATCTCGAGCGGTTGATCGTGGTCGATGCCACCGCATCAGCAGAGGTCGCTCACGGCTATCCTGAGTTGATCGACCATCACGTGGCCGTCGTCACGCCGAACAAGCGCTCCAACACGCTCGACCAGGCGTTCTACGATCGGCTTCACGAGCTGGCCCGCCGCAACCGGGTTCCCTACCTCTATGAAACGACCGTCGGGGCAGGCCTGCCCGTGATCTCGACACTACGCGACCTGCTACGCTCGGGCGACACCATTCTTCGCATCGAGGGCGTGTTCTCAGGCACCCTCGCATTTCTTTTCAATCAGCTTAGTCTTGGTCACAAGTTTTCCGAGATCGTACGCGAAGCCCGGCACCTCGGCTTTACCGAGCCGGACCCGCGAGACGATCTTAAAGGGGAGGACGTTGTGCGGAAGCTGCTCATCCTTGGCCGAGAGATGGGGCTGCGGGTCGAGCGCGCTGATGTAGCGGTTGAATCGCTTGTTCCACCCGATTTCCTCGAGGTGTCTGTTGAAGAGTACCTTGAGCTGATCGATCAGGAAGACGAAGCCTGGGCCAAACGCGTTGCGAAGGCGGCAGAAAAAGGCGGAAGGCTGCAGTACATCGGGACGATCGAGGATGGCCGGCTAAGCGTGCGCGTACGTACGGTCGACGCCGGCTCGCCGTTCGCACACCTGACCGGCACGAACTGCATGTTCTTGTATCGGACCAAGCGCTACGACGAGACGCCGCTGATCGTCCAGGGCCCCGGCGCCGGCCCGGCTGTGACCGCCGCAGGCATCGTCGCCGACGTTCTGAAGGCCGTCGAAATCTCTCGTTAAGCCTCACTTGTCATGAAAATCGCTCTCGTCGGTACCGGACGCATGGGTCAGGCGGTGAAGACCGTCGCCGAGGCACGCCGTCATGAGGTCGTCGTACAGTTCGATGAACACCGTCCGGTGCTGGATGCCTCCGTCGACGATCTCGGCGGGGCCGAGGTCATCATCGACTTCTCGCTGCCCCACCTGGCCGTCGACCATATCAAGCGATACACTGACTGGAACGTGCCGGCCGTCATTGGTACCACAGGCTGGTACGATCGTCTCGACGAGGTACGCAGCTACGTGCTCGATGGGGGCGGTCGTGTGCTCTATGGCGCTAACTTTTCGCTCGGGGTTGCCCTGCTTAGCCGCGCCGTCAAGGCCGTCCTCCCGCTCTTGAATGAACTCGAACATTTCGATGCGTTCGTGCATGAAGTCCATCACACGAACAAAGTCGACAGTCCCAGCGGTACGGCCGTCATGCTGGGTAATCTGATTGTTGACGGACTGGATCGAAAGTCGACGTTCGAAACAAATGCCGTCCAGGGTCGGATCGACGCAGAGGCGCTCCACGTATCGTCCACACGCACCGGCAGCGTTTTCGGGCGCCACACGGTGGGCTTCGAGAGCGACGTCGATGAACTGACTTTCGAGCATCGCGCCAAATCGCGTGAAGGTTTTGCCCTCGGCGCCGTCCGTGCCGCCGAGTGGATGATCGACCAACACGGCTTCTTTTCGCTCGACGACGCACTCGACCAGTGGGTCAATCGCACATAACATCCCCTCGACATCATGAACGCCCGCATGCTTTTTCGTGGTACCGGAACCGCACTCGTCACGCCATTCACGCCGGACGACAAGGTCGATGAGAAAGCGCTGCGCCGGCTGATCGATATCCAGATCGGGGCGGGCATCGATGCGCTCATCGTCCTCGGTACGACCGGAGAGAACCCGAACGTTTCAGACGATGAGCGGCGCCACATCGTCGACGTCGCCGTCGAGCAGGCGGCGGGCCGCGTGCCCGTCGTCATCGGCACTGGCAATAACTCGACGCGCGCAAGCATCGAGTACTCCAGGCAGGCTGTTGCGGCTGGTGCGGATGCGCTCCTCGTCGTCGGTCCGTATTACAACAAGCCGATGCAGTCGGGCTTCTACCGACACGTGGCGGAGATTGCGTCGGCCGCGGATGCACCGATTATCCTCTACAATGTGCCGGGCCGCACGAGCTTCAACTTCACGGCCGAGACGACGCTGCGCATCGCCGCCGACATCCCGCAAGTCGTCGGAGTCAAAGAGGCTTCGGCCAGCATCGCACAGATATCGGACGTCCTGGCCGGGCGCCCGGATGGCTTCGCGGTCTACTCGGGAGATGACGAGTTCGCGCTCCCGGTCACGCTACTCGGGGGCGATGGTGTTGTATCCGTCGTCAGCAATGCAATGCCCGGGCGTTTCACCCGGATGATCGCGCATGCGCTCGACGGCAACCTCGCCGATGCTCGTCGCTTGCACTTCGAAATGCTTGAGGCGATGCGTGCGTGTTTCCGGGAGACCAACCCCATCCCCATCAAGGCCGCCCTCGCCGATGCGGGAATCATCTCCGGAGGCCTGCGGCTCCCGCTCGAGGAAATTTCCGACGCCAATCGCGAGCGCGTGCTGGAGGTCTTCCGCCCGCTCGTCGAAAAGTAGTCAGCGGCTTGTAAAGAGCGACACGATCGTGCCGACGACGGCCGTGTAAAACGCAGACCCAAGCCAGAGCGCCGCCACCATGAAGGTGTTACGCGCACCCGTGCCCAGCGCCAGCAGCATCACCATGAGTCCGTTGTGGACGAGCGCAATCACGAGGGCGCCGAGAAAGGCCTGCCTCGGCTGGATGAGGAGCGTCTCGCGTTCATTGGCGGGGAAGAGCCCGACAAGAAAACCGACGAGCGTCTTGACGAACATGTGGATGCCCCACGTCTGGTAAACCGCGTCGAGCAGGAATCCGAGCACGAATCCACCCGCCGATCCGGAGAGCCGTCCGTTCCGGATACCCAGCCATGCCACGAAGAGCAGTACGATATCCGGATAGGCGCCGAATATTTGAAGGCGCCCCAGCACGAGCCACTGGACGAGGAAAACTATTGCGCCGAGGATCAGCTGGCGTGCCGGCTGAGGCATGCGGAGTTGCGTGAGGTTAGGAGAAGATGCACGAATCTACGAAAGACGGATGTTAACCGACGTCTATCTGCCTGTTGAAATAAACATGCCGTACAGGCGGCAGAAATATTTTGCAGATCAAGGCGTCCGACGAGCCGCGAATGAGGCGTACTATCGTACGTCGCAGTGAGCGGTGAGGAAGGACAACGCCGAGATGCGGAATATTTCAACGGCCTGCTATCCTACGGCTACAGGTTCACCGGAATAGGCGTTGATGGCATGCACCATCGCGTCGATCGTCTGAATAATACGGTACGTAGGCGCGGCGAACTGATT
>Ga0209487_1001695_pt1 | contig 18443 bp, 15 predicted proteins | sample Poulit2012_FD_187524 | JGI IMG/M metagenome (GOLD analysis project Ga0209487, IMG submission 187524) | Agricultural soil microbial communities from Georgia to study Nitrogen management - Poultry litter 2012 (SPAdes) (version 2) | ecosystem: Environmental > Terrestrial > Soil > Agricultural land...
GCTTGTCTTGCTTGTGCAGCACGCTCGTCCATATTTAAAACCTCTTCTTTTTGAACCTGTAATTCTTCTTTTGGTCTCCTAACTTCTTGTGCATCTCTAATTTGCTCTTCATCTTGTTTAGGCAGCTCACCTCTAAACAGGAAGGAAATAACATCTTTATTTATAGTGTCTAGCATTTGCTTAAAGAGCTCGAATGCTTCGAATTTATAAATAAGTAATGGGTCTTTTTGTTCGTGAACAGCTAACTGAACCGATTGCTTAAGTTCATCCATTTTTCGTAGATGGGTTTTCCATGCATCATCTATAATAGCAAGGGTGATATTCTTTTTGAAATCCAATATCAGTTGCTTTCCTTCGGTTTCAAATGCTTTCTCTAGGTCTGTGGAAACATTCAATGTTTTTACGCCATCAGTAAACGGAACTAAGATTCGCTTAAACTTATCTCTATGATTTTCGTATACATTTGCGATTACCGGATAGGCAGTTGCAGCATTGGAAGCCATTTTTTCTTCATAATGTTTATAGGCTTCTTGGTAAACTCTTCCTGTTAAATCGGTATTCGATAAACTATTAAACTCCTCTTCAGTAACAGGGGATGCCATAGAGAAATAGCGCATTAATTCAAACTCAAAGTTTTTAAAATCATTCATGAGTTTGTTTTGCTCCGAGATTAATTCTGCTGTATCGTACATCATATTGGCGATATCGATTTGTAATCGTTCTCCAAACAATGCGTTATAACGACGTTTGTATACTACCTCTCTCTGGGCATTCATAACATCGTCATATTCTAATAGTCGTTTACGAACACCAAAGTTATTTTCCTCTACTTTTTTCTGTGCACGTTCTATGGATCTTGAAATAATAGGATGTTGAATTACTTCACCTTCTTCTAAACCTCCAAAACGATCCATAGTTTTAAAGATTTTATCGCCTCCAAATAGACGCATTAGGTTGTCTTCTAGTGAGATGTAAAACTGTGAACTTCCTGGATCCCCTTGACGTCCACTACGTCCGCGTAACTGTCTGTCTACACGTCTAGAATCATGTCGCTCGGTACCTATAATTGCTAGTCCACCTGCATCTTTTACTTCTTGACTTAGTTTAATATCGGTACCACGTCCTGCCATGTTGGTTGCAATAGTTACTACTCCAGGGTTCCCTGCTTCAGCAACGATCTCAGCTTCTTGCTGATGGCGTTTCGCGTTAAGTACGTTGTGTTTTATGCCTCGCATATTAAGCATGCGACTAAGTAATTCTGAAATTTCTACAGAAGTAGTACCAATCAGTACTGGTCGACCGGCTTTTGATAGACTAACTACTTCGTCAATTACTGCATTATATTTTTCTCGTTTGGTTTTATAAACCTTGTCTTGTTTGTCTTTTCTTAATAAAGGACGGTTGGTAGGGATTTCTACTACATCCAATTTATAGATTTCCCATAACTCACCTGCTTCGGTTACTGCTGTTCCTGTCATACCAGCTAATTTTCGGTACATTCGGAAGTAGTTCTGTAGGGTAACGGTTGCAAAAGTTTGAGTTGCGGCTTCTACTTTTACATTTTCTTTAGCTTCAATAGCTTGGTGTAAACCATCGCTATAACGTCTACCTTCCATCATACGCCCTGTCTGTTCGTCAACAATCATTACTTTATTGTCGATGACTACGTAATCTGTATCTTTTTCGAAAAGTGAATAGGCACGTAATAATTGACTAAGGGTGTGAATCCTTTCGCTCTTTATTGCAAAATCACGGAAAAGCTCTTCTTTTTGTTGTGCCTCTTCTTCTGGTGATAATTTTCTGGCTTCGATTCTGGCTATTTCTGTACCAATTTCTGGCATGACAAAGAAGTTCGGGTCGTCTTTCCCAGAAAGAACATCAATTCCTTTATCGGTAAGGTCTATTTGGTTGTTTTGCTCATCAATAACAAAGTAAAGCTCTTCGTCTACAATAGGCATTTCTTTATTATTGTCCTGCATGTAGTAGTTCTCTGTTTTCTGCAGGATTGCTCGAACTCCATCTTCCGAAAGGAATTTTATTAGAGCGCTGTTCTTTGGTAATCCACGATAAACACGTAATAATAGGAAGCCTCCTTCTTTTTCATCCCCTTCAGCTATTTTCTTTTTAGCTTCGGCTAAAACCCCTGTTAAATAACGTCTTTGTAAGCTTACTAGGTTTTCTATTTGCGGTTTTAACTCGTTGAATTCGTGGCGATCACCATCTGGAACTGGTCCAGAAATGATAAGTGGCGTACGCGCATCGTCGATTAAAACAGAATCCACCTCGTCGATTATTGCGTAATGGTGTGGTCGTTGTACTAAATCTTCTGGGGAATGCGCCATATTATCACGCAAGTAATCAAAGCCAAACTCATTGTTGGTACCATACGTAATATCGGCGTTATAGGCTGCTCTACGACTGGCGGAGTTAGGTTGGTGGTTGTCTATACAATCTACACTTAAACCATGGAACTCAAATATAGGTCCCATCCATTCACTATCCCTTTTTGCAAGATAGTCGTTTACTGTAACCAAATGCACTCCATTTCCTGCCAGAGCATTTAAATAAACTGGTAAAGTTGCAACTAATGTTTTTCCTTCACCTGTTTGCATTTCTGTTGCTTTCCCTTGGTGTAATGCTACACCACCAATAAGTTGGACGTCGTAGTGAACCATATTCCAAGTTACCTCGCTTCCTGCTGCTTTCCATGAGTTTTTCCAAATAGCTTTGTTGTCCTCAATAGTAACGTAGTCATTAGAACCTGATAGCTCTCTGTCGAATGCAGTAGCTGTAACCTCTAAAGTTTCATTTTCGGCAAAGCGTCTTGCAGTTTCTTTAATTACAGCAAAAGCTTCTGGAAGAATCTCGTCCAGAGCTTTCTTTTCCTCTGCATAACTCTTATCCCTTAGGTCGTCTATCTGCTTATAAAGAGTTTCTTTTTCATCTATATTCGTAGTGGTATCAGCTTGTTGTTGTAAGGATTGAATCTCAGCCTGTATATCTTTTTGAGCGTCTTTAATTGCTTGTCTAAACGTATTCGATTTCTCGCGTAGTTCATCCAAGGATAATGAAGCTATTTTTGGCTCTAGCTTTTTTATCTTGTCTACTATAGGTTGGATTTCCTTAATGTCTTTCTTGGATTTATCTCCAACGAAAAATTTTAATATGGTATCTAAAAACTTCATAGGTAAAATGTGTTGTTTTTAAACTTCGCTATTTTCTATATTTAGCAAAGCATAACAGGGCGATAGTGCTTTTTTACTTATCCCTTGCAAAATAATATAAAAAATACACGTTCCCCAACTTATTTAGGGTGATATGCTGAATATAAGTCAAAAAAAAAGTCTCTTTTCTACAAGAGACTTTTACGTATGCCTAGAAAAATAATTGTTAATATTCGTCCTCATTCCACAGAAAGTCTTCAGCTGTGGGAAAATCTGGCCATATTTCCTCCATAGATTCGTAAGAATCTCCTTCTTCATCTTCTATTGCCTGTAAATTTTCCACCACCTCTAAAGGTGCTCCTGTTCGGATTGCATAATCAATTAACTCATCCTTTGTAGCAGGCCAAGGTGCATCACTTAAATAAGATGCTAATTCTAAAGTCCAGTACATAATTATTTTGTTGTTTTTGCAAAAATAGAATTATTTATGATATATACAAGTAATATCAACGAAAATGTTTTAGTGCTTAATTAAGAACGTACATTCAAAGCAGAGAATTGTGTTACTACCTGACTTATAGCTTCTCAGGTACCCACTTAATCTCTTCAGCTTGTGTTGTATGGGACAACTTCCGTGCCAATACAAACAAATAATCTGATAATCTGTTTAAATATTGAATTACAGTAGCATCTACCTCTTCCATTTCTGCTAAATGTGTGGTAATTCGTTCTGCACGCCTACAAACACAACGAGCGACATGACATAATGCCACTATATTGTTTCCTCCTGGCAGAACAAAATGAGTGATAGGGGGTAGATTTTCATTCATTCGATCTATTTCCTTCTCTAATAAAGCTACATCTTCATCTTTTACTTTAGGAATATTTAATCGATCTTTTCCGCTTTTTAAGGTTGCTTTCTTAGGGTCGGTAGCTAGGGTAGCTCCTAATGTGAATAGCTTATCTTGAATGTGGATTAGAGTTTCTTTGGACTTCGAGTCGATTTCTGGTTGTGAACGTACTAAGCCAATATTGGAATTAAGTTCGTCTACTGTGCCGTAGCTTTCTATGCGAATATGGTGTTTAGGTACACGTGTACCACCAAATAAGGCAGTGGTGCCTTTGTCACCTGTTTTGGTATAAATTTTCATAATAGTATGCTGTTAATAATCTAAGTAAACATACAATTATTTAATTGCTCTAAATGAGAATAGATATAAAAATGTAAATAAGTTGAACCGTAAGACTATTGATCTTTTTCCTCTCGCTTTTGATAGTACCTATCTCTAAAGCTACGTGATCTTCTTTGTTTTCGACTTTTATTCGTACGAATCGACCATAAAATGACTACTATAAATAATATAATAGCAACTATTAAAACAGTGCTTAAGTCGTCTGGTAAAAAATCTAAAAATATGGGTATCTGCATTACTTTATTTTTTCGTCACTTTCTATTTTACCATCACGAAGTCGAATAATTCTATGTGCATTATTTGCGATATCTTCTTCGTGCGTCACCAAAATTATGGTGTTTCCTAAACTATGAATTGTATTGAATAGATTCATAATGTCAAGAGAAGTTTTGGAATCTAAATTTCCTGTTGGTTCATCGGCCAATATTATAGAGGGTTTGTTTACCATGGCGCGTGCTACAGCAACTCTTTGTCTTTGTCCGCCAGACAGCTGATTTGGGTGGTGATCCATTCGATCGCCTAAGCCTACTTCGTGCAGTACTTCTTCTGCTCTAGCGCGACATTCTGCTCTTTTTTTACCTGCATAAATCATGGGTAAAGCAACATTGTCTAGCGCCGTGGTCCGTGGCAATAAGTTGAACGTTTGAAAAACAAATCCAATTTCTTTATTTCGAATTTCGGCCAGTTCATCATCTGTCATGTTGCTTACATCTTTACTATTTAAATGGTAGGATCCACTAGTAGGCGTATCTAAACAACCTAGTAGGTTCATCAGGGTAGATTTTCCAGAACCAGAAGGTCCCATTAAAGCTACATACTCCCCTTTATTAATTTCTAAGTCTATTCCTTTCAAGACTTTTATAATACCTTGTCCTAGAGGAAAATCTCTTGTTAGGTTCTTTACATTTATCAGGTTCGTAGTAGTCATGTATTTATTGTATTACTGAATTTATTTTATTTTGTATTTCTTGGAAATCCTCTTCTTTTAGTAAGTCTTTCAAAATATTTATTTTCTCATTTTCCAAGCTTATCTCTAAATCACCTGTTACTATTAGTCTTTGTCCAACAATTTTTGAAAAAGGAATTTCTTTTTTTGTGAATAAGTTGTTTTTTCTAATGAAGATAGAATCACTTTCTAATTTAACATACCATTGTTTATATAGTAGATATTGTATTAAAAAGGCTAATCCTAAGAAAATCAAATAAAAACTATTAGATAGCCCACCTTCGTCATCAGGTAAGAGGCTATTTATTATATAAAGTGTAAAAACAATGCTAGCAAGCCAAATAAAGAGCTTTGAGTTTCTGTTTTTATAAAAGTACCTTTTCTCCATAATTTAGTTTCCTTCATATTTTTAGACGCTCATACTATAGTTTTGTTACACTCTTAATGTAAAATGTTCCTTTCTTTGTTCCTTTCTTGTGAATAAGATGCCCGCAATAAAAAAATCTATAGTTACATGAAGCCTCTTATCTTTTATTAATGCCTTCCAATTTTCAATTGCTATTTTAGATTTATTTGGGCTGTCGATGTAAAGTATGGTGTTTTCATCTATTGACTTTATAAGTTCACGAAGCTCTTCTTTAGTAAATGTTTCTATGGCTTTTATATAGTGTAATTTGATATATGCTTCTTTGCCAAACTGATTTGCTTTTTCTTTGTTTGGATCAATCTGGAACTCAGGGGTACCAAGGATGTTTTTTACTTGAAAATAGTCTATAGTGGCCTGTAGTAGTCGGCGTTTTTTTTGATAGCCTTTATAGGATCTCTTTGTGTTATAAATACCTTCGGTTAAATAGGAATAAACAAATGGGGAATGAACCCCATGTTGATTGGTCGATTTTGATAAGAAGCGAAGATATCTTAAAAAACTCTCTAGCATCTGTATATTGTTATTCTTCTAGTTTTAGGCCTAGTTCAAACCATCGCTCTGTTTTCTCTTCAATTTCGTTGATTAAATCCTGTAGTTCTTTGGATTTTTTATTGATGGTTTCCATGTCCCAGTCCTCTGTAGCAAAAGCATGTTCCATTTTTTCTTTCTCAATCTCTAATCTATTTATTCTAGATTCTAGATTATTGTACTCTCTACGCTCTTTATAGGAAAGTGTAGTAGCTTCAGACTTTTTCTTATCCTGTTCTGGTTTTTCATTACTTGGGGTTTGACGTTCTATTTGTACCTGTTCTGCAGCATAATCACGATAATCAGAATAACTTCCAGCGAAGCCTTCTATTTTTCCGCCACCTTTAAAAATTAATAGGTGATCGATTATTTTGTCCATGAAAAACCTATCGTGTGAAACAACAAGCAAGCATCCAGGGAAGTCTAGCAAGAAACTTTCTAGTATTTGTAGGGTAACTATATCTAAATCATTAGTAGGCTCATCTAGGATTAAAAAGTTTGGATTGGTGATAAGGACTGTACATAAGTAAAGTCTTTTTTGCTCTCCACCACTGAGTTTTTCAACATAATCGTATTGCTTTTTCCTATCGAATAAGAAGCGTTCTAATAATTGCTGAGCCGAGATTTGCCTTCCTTTTTTCAATGGGATGTAATCTCCGAACTCTCGAATTACATCTATTACCTTTTGTCCTGGTTTTATGTTTATTCCGCTTTGGCTATAATAACCGAACTTCACCGTCTCACCGATGACTACTTTTCCTGAATCGCTTGGGATTTGACCAGTAAGAATTTGTAGGAAGGTAGATTTTCCCGTTCCGTTATTGCCGATGATACCTATTCGTTCTCCGCGTTTAATGTTGTAGTCAAAACTTTCGAAAAGCAGCTTATCTCCAAAACTTTTGCTGATGTTGTGCATTTCTACGATTTTGGTGCCTAAACGCTCCATGTTTATTTCTAGCTCCACCTCGTGCTCTTGTCGGCGTTGCATGGCTTTGTCTTGTACGGCGTCAAACTTATTTACACGTGATCGGCTTTTAGTACCTCGTGCCTTGGGCTGTCTTCGCATCCACTCCAGTTCTTTTTTGTACAACTGTTTTGCTTTAGCCCTAGTAGATTCTTCTACCTCCAATCGTTGCTCACGTTTTTCTAAATAATAACTATAGTTTCCTTTATAACTGTAGAACTCTCCTTCGTCAAGCTCTAATATTTCATTACACACCCGCTCTAAAAAGTAACGATCGTGTGTAATCATAAATAGTGTAATATCCTCTCTAGCAAAATAAGATTCCAGCCATTCTATCATTTCCAAATCTAAGTGGTTGGTTGGCTCATCTAGCAATAGCACATCTGGTTCGGTTAAAATAGCAATAGCCAAAGCTAAACGGCGTTTTTGTCCTCCGCTTAAAGTACTTATCTGCTGGTCTATGTCATCTAGTTTTAGCTGCGATAAGATCTGTTTATATTGGGTTTCAAAATCCCAAGCGTTATCAGCTTCCATCGCATCGAAGGCTGCTTGCATAGCATCGGTGTCTTCGGGTTGTTTTATTGCTCTTTCGTAATTACTAATCGTTTTCAGAATAGGATTGGGCGACCTGAGAATTGCCTCTTCAATACTGATGTTTGGATCGAACTGTGGATTTTGTTGTAGATAGCTAATAGTAATATTATTTCGAGTGTTTACTTCACCTGAATCTGGACTTTCTAATCCAGATAGGATACGTAATAGTGTGGTTTTTCCTGATCCGTTTGGTGCAATAAAACCAATCTTTTGTCCAGCGTTTATCCCAAAGGATACATCCGAATAAAGAACTCGCTCTCCATAGGACTTACTTATGTTTTCAACCGAAATATAATTCATAAATTTTTCTTGTAGTAATAATGTACTAATAAGTATACATAAAAATATACTGACCTTGTTGTTTTAAAGTTATCCACAATTGTTGATAAGTATTCTTATCGTAGTTGGTATGCTTGTGTATAACTTTATTATATGTTGTAAACTACCTGTTTAGAGCTTCTTTTCGTTGAATATTTCTAAAGAATATAACTAGATATCTATATCTTATCAACAATCCTATCAACAATGGTAAAATAGGATGTGGATATTTTTGTACACCAGTAATCCAATGGAAAAATAATAAAACTATTAAAATAGATAGTAGGATTATATAATGCACTAAACGTTTATGATACTTATTTTTCGCAATAGCTCGTATAAAAAATAAGCTTATTGGAAAAGCCCATAGAATATTATAGTTCAGTTTGGTAGCATAGTGATCGGAAGCAAACCATAGAATGGCAATAACTACACCAACGAGTCCTGTTATGACAAAGATTAGGACATCAACAGATTTTGTTCTCTTTTTTCGGATTACATCACGGACAGAGAGTGCAATTAAACCAACACCTATAATACTAAATACAACCCATGGGCTAAATAAAAAGAATCCTGTTTCTTTTTTTTCCTTTTGTTGTTCGTAAATGGTTATTGTCTCTTTTACAAAAGGTTGCCATTCTCCTGAGCTGGTTCTCACTTTGGCTTCGGCATCGGCATCTAACACATAATCCGGCAGAAACTGCTGTTCAAGCTTAGATGCTATTCTATCGGTTGGTGCGCCCAAAGCCAAATCTATTCCCACACTTCCCCAGGTGTTGTGATGAAGGTTTTCCTGTACTAGTTCTCTAAAACTTTTTTCTTCTTCAAGCTCGGTGTTGTACTTTAGATCGTTGCCAAGAGCCATACTAAATACGTCTCGAATCTTTGTGGCACAATTATCATAGATGAAGTCGTATAAATACTTTCTGTTTTCTGGTTTTATGTTTTCTACTAATAAATCGAAAACCTCTTTTTTCTGTGCTACATTTAAATTAAGTACCTGTTCTATTATCCATCTATCTTCTGATTTATAATATTGATAAAAAGGCTCATAATCAGAAACGCTTAGGCTATATAAAAGTTTTCCTTGTACAAATTTGGTGTAGAATCCAGGGGTGTTGAAGTCATATGTACCATAATTAAATACAATATCCAGGTCGTTATTTTCGTCTTTTACTCTTATAGCGCTATGTCCAAATTTATCGTAGAGATAATTTCCCGGACCTAGGGTAAAAACACTTATTTCTGCTTCGCCCGAAAGAGTTCGAGTTTGTGAAAATGTCAGTGTTGTTAATAAAGTATAGAACAGTAATAGAAGAAAGTTTCTCACAGTATAATATTAATTAAAGATGCTTAAGTCTAATCTAAGGGAAAAAACGTTTGAATATAGTGCAGCGCTTTGATCACCAATGTCGGTTAAAGCGTAATCGACGGAAATTCCTTTATAATGAAATCCTATCCCAATATTTGGTTGAAAGCTGATGCGTTCAACACCATCAATTTGTAATTCATCTTGAAAGTTTCCTACACCTGCTCTCACATAAACTAAATCGGTGTAGCTTAGCTGTAGCCCTGCCGAAGGAGTAAGGCTTGCAAACGAAGTAGATACAATGTCATTGGTTTCAGCAAATCGCATGTGAACGTTCACCTCGCTTAGTAAATCAAAATCTTCACTTAACTTAAAGTTCCGTGCTACACCTAGTTGTAGTTTAGGTAAAGTAATTTCAGTAGATTCTGGAACTTCTTGATTTTCTCCCTCTACAGCATTTTGAATATCTTCTAAACGTTTTTTGTCAATAGACCAAGTGTTGAACGTAGTAGTTATGTCGCGAGCCATTAGTCCAAATTGCCAATCTTGAAGTTTATATTGCACTCCTAAATCAAAACCAAACCCCCATGAATCAGCGAATTTACCTATGATTCGTCTAATGATTTTAGCATTAGCTCCAAAGTGTAAATTTTCAATAGGAGTTGCTCTCGCATAGGAAAAAGTGAACCCGTAGTCAGCAGTGGAAAAAAGACTTATTCTATTGTAATCTATATTCCCGTTTTTATCGATTAATTCGGTCGTGTTCATAATGTCGTCTACGCCAAAACGAATTAAAGAAAGCGCAAAAGCACTTTTTTCGTCAATAGGCATAGCAAAAGCGGCATAGTCGTAACTTGCCATATTGGCAAAATAAGCGGCGTGCATCAAAGCGACTTCTTGCTCTTTAATTTGCATCAACCCAGCTGGATTCCAATAAGCAGCATTTACGTTGTCGGTAGCTGCTACAATAGAATTGGCCATGCCAAAAGCGGCAGCGTCGACACCGATATTCATAAATTCATTGGAGTATTTTCTAGCGGTTTGTGCTTGTAGTGAAATACTACCTATTACTAATAAATAGAAAAAAAGTTTTTTCAATGTTTGATAATGCATTATAATTGCTAATCGATAAATATAATAGAAAAATCTGTCCTTATCACTTAATCTAAACTATTCATCAAACTTACTAGTTAACTAGTAATAATTTAGTTCACTTAGTTTTTTCGATTTATTGATAAAGGATTTTCTAGATCGGTAATTTCCTACAACAATGCTCGGTATACCACTTACGTATACAAGTTTTGCAGGTTAATTTGCAAAGATAGCGTTTGAAGGGATATTTCTTTTGTATTTTTACGCAAATAAAGCAGCTTTATGAAAAAACATATCCCGAATTTTATCACCTCTCTTAACTTATTGTGCGGATGTATTGCTTTGTTCTTTGCATTTAGCAATGAAATGGTTACCGCAGCTGTATTTGTGTTTTTAGGAATTTTCTTTGATTTCTTTGATGGCTTTTTTGCAAGACTGCTTAAGGTAGAAAGCAAGGTAGGTTTGGAATTCGACTCTTTGGCCGATGTAGTAACTAGTGGAGTGGTGCCAGGAGTAGTTATGATGCAATTGTTAAGCCTGTCATTATTTGGAGTTCCTTATTCTATAGAACTATTTAAAAGTTCAGAATGGCAATCGGGAATAGAACTCTATGTACCATTTGTAGGATTGTTTATCGCTATTGCAGCAGCTTATCGCTTAGCAAAGTTTAATGTAGATACCAGACAAACCGATCAATTCATCGGTATGCCAACACCTGCAATTTCCATTTGGACATTAAGCCTTCCTTTAATTCTTATTTATCAGTATTCTCCGTTCTTGGAAAGTTTATTTTTAAATAGTTATTTCTTACTAGGGTTTACCTTGTTGGTATCTGTCCTGATGAATGTGGAGCTGCGATTGTTTGCGTTGAAGTTCAAATCATGGTCTTGGGCAGACAACAAGATTCGTTACAGCTTTTTAATTATTAGTGCTATAAGTATTGTGCTATGGAAGTTTATAGCAATCTCTATTATACTTACTCTCTATATTCTGCTTTCTGTTTTATCGGATAGACGAAAAGGTATTAATGTGTAGATTGGTTTTAAGAAATAAAGTATGTTTTCTTTCTAGAAGTCTAACTTCTTTTTACGAAGCTCAAAGTTTTGTCCTAAATATACTTTTCTTACCATTTCATCTTCTGCTAATTCCTCTGGTGAGCCGTGTTTTAGTATGCTTCCTTCGAACATAAGATAAGTTCGGTCGGTAATGGCTAGTGTTTCTTGAACGTTATGGTCGGTTATTAGAATCCCGATGTTCTTTCTTTTTAACTGGGCTACAATACGCTGAATATCTTCTACCGCCACTGGGTCAACACCAGCAAATGGTTCGTCTAGAAGGATGAACTTAGGATCGGTCGCTAGTGCCCTTGCAATCTCTGTTCGGCGACGCTCCCCACCGCTAAGTAAATCTCCACGGCTTTTACGAATGTGGTTTAAACCAAACTCGTCTAACAAAGATTCCATTCGTTCGCGTTGTTCTTTTTTACTGAGTTTGGTTAATTGCAATACACTTAGAATGTTATCCTCAACGCTTAATTTTCTAAAAACTGAAGCCTCTTGCGCCAAATAACCTATGCCGTGTTGCGCACGTTTGTACATAGGGAATTTTGTAATTTCTTTTTCATTTAAAAATATTTTCCCGCTATTTGGTTTTATAAACCCAACAATCATATAGAAGGAAGTCGTTTTTCCAGCTCCGTTTGGCCCCAGAAGACCAACGATTTCTCCTCGAGTGAGTTCTATCGAAACATTCTTTACAACTTCTCTGCCTTTATAGGCTTTAACCAAATTTTCAGCGCGTAACTTCATAATTCTAAATGTAGGTATTTTCCGTGGTAAAAGTACGATTAAATTTTATAGGGATAAAATGGAATAAAGTGTTAATAAAAAGAGCAGCTAAATAAAGGAAATAAAAATCGATTTTTAGCTTTTAAAGTACTTTTCTAAAAACATGAATTTTGGAGTGTATTTTAAGTGGAATAGCTCTTGTTTCAATGAAAATAAGAGTTGATAGAATAATTAAAAAAGATCTAATTAAGCTGATTGTTAGTTATGTTGAATAATAAAAAAAGCAACTATCTTTTTTTGAAGATAGTTGCTTTTCAATAACTCTAAATTATATTAGAGATTATTTTGCAAACTTAAATGTTTTAACCTCACCGTTTACATCGGCTTGTGTAAAGTATACACCGCTGCTTAAGTTAGAAAGGTTGATGTTTGCAGAAGTTGCGTTTACTGACTGCGAAGCAACCTTCTGTCCAAGTGAATTGTAAATAGCAACATTATTTATTTTTAAATCACTAGAAATAAGTAGTTGGTTGTTTTTTACTAGGTGCTTGAAAGAGTTTGTTTCAAAGTCTTCTACTCCTAAAATACCACCATCAGTTAATCTCCAGGCAAATGCATTAAACTCTTCTCCAATTAAAGCTGAGATAGGAGCCCAGTCGCTAACACCTGCTCCTAATACATCAGTAGGGTCGATTAACATACTTCCATGTTCTAATCCAGAGGTTACGTTACCAATCCAATACCAACTTCCATTACCATTTGCAGCTCCCTGAACTATTGGTGATGCAGAAACCCAATACTCACCCGCTGGTAGAACAATGTCTGTGTCATTATTTGCTACAGTAGCATTAACTATAAAGTTCCACCCCATATCTGTTTGGAACTTATCTAGTCCAATATTTGCTAGTCGTACTACAGCGTTGTCTAAGTCAACTGGCGATCCATTAGGTGAAGAGGTTGTTTCATCATGCTCAAATATGTATAGATTGAATCCAAGAACAAAGTCGTCTGGACTTGCCTCATTATTGAAACCATAAAAGTAAAACTCACCCAAAGTAGTTTCATCTTCTAGCACAAAGTAATCAGCAGAATAAATTCCTGCCCCGTTATCACCTTCAGTAGAGATAAGCCCTGTATTATTATCAGCTGGACGCTTGATAACTATATCTTGTGCAAATGCACTACCAAAGCTAAATACTACAGCTCCTAATAAAAGTAATGTTTTTTTCATAATTAAATTGTTTTTATATGTTATAGGTGTAAATGTAGATAAAGATTATATAGCATACAAATAAATACAGCATGAATGTTACAAGAATACTAATTTTTACAAGGTTGAAGTCTTAAGATGAGCTAGTTATTCATAGACATATTGTTGATTTTCAATATGTTTAATTGTTGTAAACATGATGTTCTAGTAATTATTAAAGTATTGATTTTAGCCTATCGATTCTCTTTCCTGTCTTTTAATTACAGCTGCAGATATATAAATACTTATCTCATATAAGATTAATATGGGGATGGCAACTATAATCTGACTGGCAACATCAGGTGGGGTAATAACGGCTGATAAAATCAGTACCAAAACAATGGAGATTTTACGATACTTGCGTAAAAATTCAGGAGTAACTAAACCGATTTTTGTGAGGAAGTATATGATTATAGGTAATTCAAATATAAGCCCACTAGCCAAAACTGCGGTTCGTACTACAGAAATATAACTGTTTAAATCAAATTCATTTACTACATGACTGCTAACAGTATAAGCTCCTAGGAAGTTGATGGTTAATGGGGTAATTACATAATAACCAAATAATACTCCAGTAAAGAATAACAGCGAAGCGACAATTATAAAACCACGTGCCATGTTGCGTTCAGAGTCATGTAATCCAGGGCTTATAAACTTCCAAAATTCGTAAATTATATATGGGAAGCCAACTACGATTCCTGCAGTAATGGAAGTCCAAATATGGGCAGAGAATTGATCAGCCATTTTTCTACTTTGCACCTTAAACGGAAGTTCATCAAAACAAAAACTCTCTGGGCGCCCAATTGCATTTGCTACTTTACAAAACAATCTATAGGTTGGAAAATCAGCATTTTTCGGACCAAAAATCAGAACATCAAAAATAAAGCCTTTAAAAATAAAGGCAATTAAACCTAATATAACAACCGCTATAGTAGCGCGAATAATATGCCAACGCAATTCTTCTAAATGATCAAGAAAAGACATAGTCTTCTCTTTAGAATTGGTTTTAGCCTCTTTATTTTTTTTCATTTTAATTAAATAATACCCTCTTTGGTTAAGTCATGAATATGAACAATCCCAGCATATTTACCAACTTCGTCTACGACTAAAAGTTGTGTTATGTCATTTTTGTCCATAATCTCTAAGGCACTTACTGCCATAGCGTCTTCACGAACTTGTTTTGGATTAATTGACATGATGTCTTTCGCTGTTAACTTACTAATATTGTCTTCTTTAATCAGCATACGTCGTAAATCTCCATCGGTGATTACTCCAAGTATTTCTCCCTGATCAACAACTGCTGTAACACCTAACATTTTTTCAGATATTTCTACAATAACATCTTTTACCGAAGCAGATGCTGTTACTTCTGGTTTTAGATTGTTTTTACTTAAATCTCCTACACGTAAGTACAGTCTTTTACCAAGAGATCCTCCAGGGTGAAATTTTGCGAAATCTTGGCTTGAAAATCCACGAAGGTCTAATAGTGCCATAGCCATAGCGTCGCCCATAACTAGTTGTGCAGTGGTGCTAGTTGTTGGGGCTAGGTTATTTGGATCTGCTTCCCGATCAACATGAGCATGCATAACATAATCAGCGCGTTGGCCCAAAAATGAGTCGCGATTCGAAGTGATGGCGATTACTTTATTTCCTCTACTTTTTATAAAAGGTACCAATACTTTTATTTCAGGTGTGTCTCCACTTTTAGAAATACAAACTACCACATCTTCTTCGGTGATAGTTCCAAGATCTCCGTGAATAGCATCGGCAGCATGCATAAATATAGCAGGTGTTCCTGTGGAGTTTAGTGTTGCTACAATTTTAGTCGCTATATTGGCACTTTTTCCAATTCCTGTAACAATCACTCTTCCAGAAGCTTTATATATATGTAATACTGCCTCAGCAAATTCAGAGTCTATTAGGTTGCCTAATTTTGCAATGGCCGAAGCTTGTAAGTCGATGGTGTTTTTTGCTATTTCGATTATGTTGTCGGATTGTTTCAAGGTTTAAGACTTTATATTTGATGCTATATGTAAATTTTGTATATTGTTTGTAATGATTATTTGAAATGTAATTTTTGTGTGAATTTATTTCCTAAACAATTTAGTTAATTGTTTAAGAGGTATCTTCAAGATTCAAATCGCTCACAAAATTACAATTGTTACTTTGTAAAACAACATAACTTAAAGCTTTATTATAAATTTAAAAATTTGCAGCGTGTCAAAAACAAAATTAAACGCAGCGCTAAAACAGTATTTTGGTTTCACCCAGTTTATAGGTTTACAAGAAGAAGTCGTACATAGTGTATACCATGGTTACGACACTTTTGTAATTATGCCTACAGGTGGAGGTAAATCACTTTGTTATCAGCTCCCCGCATTGATGAAAGAAGGAACAGCAATTGTGGTATCCCCACTGATTGCATTAATGAAAAACCAGGTAGATGTTATAGAAGCATTGGCCTCTCAAAAAGGAACGGCCCATGTGCTAAACTCATCTTTAAATAAAACAGAAGTACGACAGGTAATGTCGGATATCCAAAATGGGATAACCAAACTTTTATATGTGGCTCCAGAGTCCCTTGTAAAAGATGACTATGCCGAATTTCTGGAAAGTGTTAAAATTTCCTTTGTGGCCATAGACGAAGCTCATTGCATTAGCGAATGGGGTCATGATTTCCGTCCAGAATATCGCAATTTACGATCGATAATAGATAGTCTAGGCGAAGACATTCCTATAGTTGCACTAACTGCGACTGCGACACCGAAAGTCCAAGAAGATATTTTAAAGAATCTTGGCATTCCCGATGCAAAATCCTTTAAAGCATCCTTCAATCGTCCAAACCTATACTACGAAGTGCAGCCCAAGACGAAAAATGTAGATGCCGATATCACGCGCTTTATTAAAGCAAGAGAAGGAAAAAGTGGTATTGTTTATTGTTTAAGCAGGAAAAGAGTAGAAGAGTTAGCTCAAATCCTTCAAGTAAACGGGATTAAAGCAGTACCCTATCACGCAGGATTAGATGCCAAAACCCGAGTAAAACATCAGGACATGTTCTTAAAAGATGACATAGATGTTGTGGTAGCAACTATTGCTTTTGGGATGGGAATAGATAAACCAGATGTACGTTTTGTTATCCATAACGATATACCTAAAAGTATAGAAAGTTATTATCAAGAAACTGGTAGAGCTGGAAGAGATGGTGGCGAAGGACATTGTTTGGCGTTTTATAGCTATGAAGACATAGAGAAGCTAGAAAAGTTCATGAGCGGAAAACCTGTGGCTGAACGCGAAATAGGGACAGCACTGCTTCATGATATGGTAACTTTTGCAGAAACAAGCATGTCTAGACGAAAATTCCTCTTGCATTACTTCGGGGAAGAATTCGATAACGAGACTGGCGAGGGAGGCGATATGGATGATAATATGCGCTATCCAAAAGAAAAGATAGAAGCAAAGGAGGAAGTCCTAAAACTGCTTGATGTGATTGCAAAAACAAACGAACTGTACAAAGCACAAGAGATAGTCAACGTTTTGGTAGGAAGGTCTAATGCATTGATAAAATCGCATAAAACAGACTCACTGCCTGTTTTTGGGAGTGGAAAAGATCAAGACAGTAGCTATTGGATGGCGTTACTTCGTCAAGTGTTAGTAGCGGGCTATCTTATAAAAGATATTGAGCTGTATGGTGTAATAAGATTAAGCAAACGTGGTAAAAACTTTATAAAGAAGCCAGAATCATTTTTGATGACCAAAGATCATTCCTACGACGAAAGTGAATCGGATGATTCAGAAGTGATTCAAAAAGCAGAAACCGTAATAGATAAAGAACTATTTGATTTGCTTAAAAAAGAGGTGAAGCGCATTGCTGATAAGAATGACTTGCCACCTTATGTAGTATTCCAGGAACCATCTATTGAGGATATGGCGTTAAAATATCCGGTTACTATGGATGAGCTAGCGAATGTGGTTGGAGTTGGAGATGGAAAAGCTAGAAGATTTGGTGCTACAATAATTAAGTTGATAGCTGATTATGTGGAGGAAAATGATATTATAAAACCTGAGGATTTCGTTGTGCGAACCACTGGAAGCAATAGTGCCTTAAAGCTTTACATTATACAGAATGTAGATCGAAAAATGCCTTTAAATGTAATCGCAGAAGGGAAGCACTTGACCAACGAAGAATTGATTAAAGAAATGGAAGCTATCGTATATAGTGGAACTAAATTAGATATATCATATTGGCTAGATGAGTTGTTAGAAGATTATCAGCAAGATGATATAGAGGATTATTTTTTAGATACAGATTCCGATAAAATCAGTGTTGCACTAGAAGAGTTCGATGGTGAGTACGATGAGGAAGAACTTCGGCTATTCCGAATTAACTTTATGAGTGAAAAAGGAAATTAACAAGCTTTTCCCGAAAAGAAAACTATAAAAATCAGCAATAGAGTTGTACAACTCTATTGCTGATTTTTATTTAGTAGAGACTTCGAAATAGTATCAGAAAACGATTAATTTATTTCTATAATAAAATCTATATGTACCTTTGTAGCTTATTTTAAATAAAATAAAAATGAAAGAAGGATTATACGCTAAGTTTATTACAAGTAAAGGCGATGTTTTAGTTTCTCTTACCTACGATAAAACCCCAGGTACGGTAGGAAACTTTGTAGGCTTAGCCGAAGGAAAAATAGAAAATGGTGCAAAACCATTAAATACACCATATTATGATGGGTTGGTATTTCACAGAGTAATAGCTGACTTTATGGTGCAAGGTGGAGATCCACAAGGAACAGGAACTGGTGGACCTGGATATCAGTTCGACGATGAGTTCCACCCAGAATTAAAACACGATACCCCAGGTGTTCT
>Ga0209487_1001696_pt1 | contig 18436 bp, 16 predicted proteins | sample Poulit2012_FD_187524 | JGI IMG/M metagenome (GOLD analysis project Ga0209487, IMG submission 187524) | Agricultural soil microbial communities from Georgia to study Nitrogen management - Poultry litter 2012 (SPAdes) (version 2) | ecosystem: Environmental > Terrestrial > Soil > Agricultural land...
ATCGATTATGTCCAATTCGCTCAACCGCGCCGGAAACAAGAAATTAAAGAACGCACCTCAGGCAATCGTCTTTTGCATCGATCAGATTCCACGAGCGTTCACGACAATTCTACGAACGAAAGCGAAAAGAAGGCAAAAGGCATAACGCCGCAGTCGTAGCCCTAGCGCGCAGAAGGCTCAACGTCTTATTCGCCATGATGAAAAATCACGAGTTCTACCGCGAGCCCCAGTCGGAGGTCGCCGCCGCATAAACGCACCACTACCAGCAAAGCCGATTGGGAAACCCCAATCGGCTACTACCCATGCCCGCAAAACAACACCACGGAAACAAACCAGACGTCTTGATTACCCCTTCAACCCACACCCACAAGGTTGACAAACTATATAGGAACACCCCCAGATGGTGTTGTGAACAATTCAGCCTACTGGCACCTGTGTTCACTGAACCACCCATAAAACGCTTGGCACGCTCAGTTTGCTGAACCGCACACCTCCCCCCCTACATGGCAATCGGCAAGGAGACCAGAAGCACGAAGGCTGCAAAATTTACGGGAAACGAATACAAACCGCGGTTACGCTGTCAATTGTTTGTAAGACCAAAATTCTTACGGGTGAATACGAGGAGTTGTATACCCAAACAGAAAACAGCTCAACCCGTGAGATAGCTAGAACAAATCGAATTATTCATCAACGCGCCAAATCTTTACTAATGCGCTCGTCCCCGCGCTTAACTTCCACAACCGACACATCGGATACCAATTAATAATTTTTAACAATGAGTTGCTCTCGGTTCTCATTCCCGCTCCGAAACGGTTAATACAATATGTTACAACTTTGCAGTGTCCGGTTAACGCCTTTGAAATCAACGAGTACGTAATTCAATTCCTCTGGTGAATGCGTTGCTGCAAGAGCTAAAACAATGGTGCGCAAGGTTTCGGATTTAGCTGAACATGGCTTGTGGGTACGATAACGAACCTCACAAGATCACACGGTGGGAGCACGGCAGGGCGTCTGTCGCCGTCAGTGCAAAATTACGCACAAAATAACGAAACACTTTATCGCAGGTCAGAGGGTGTTTTTACGGTACGTTTCGTAATCATAGAAAAATAAAGTAGCAAATTACGAAACACAAAAACATACGCTGACCAGCACAAATACATTTTGTTTCGTTATTTTTCACTCTTTTGAAGAAAATCTATATATAGAGAGAGGCACCTTGCCTCTTCTTGTGCGTTAGGTCACGCCGCTGTTGTACGTCCGTGTTACCGCTCTGCATCTTCACGACTGAGGGGTATGGTTACACTATCACTGTGGGCTACGTCACTGAATATGTTTGCCTGTCCCTATCTTGAAAAGGTTGGGGTGAGAATACGCAAAACTACGAAACTTCACCGTAAACACGCCTATCTGTGTAGGTAACAGCGTTTTAGCGTGTTTCGTAATTTGGTTTTTCGATTTTCGTATGCCCTGCTACGTGACCAAGAAGATCGTCACAGTGCATCTTCGCAGGTAACGTAGTGTTTCTACACAAGGTGAAGCGAAAAAGCCGACCGAATAGGGAGGGTTTTTGCGCCAGCAGATTGCCCGCTGCAGGCGCCCCCTCAAGACTGTTTTGATTCGAGCCTGCGAGACGTGAAAAAAAATAGTCTTTAAGGGGATAAAGAGCTTCAGTTCTCTGGGGCAGAATCGTTTGGGACGGCAAAGCAAGCGACCCGAACGATTCTTAGGGTCCCCAGAAAACTGAAGCTCGCATGTTGTCGCGCACTTGGAGGGGTCGAAGACAGAGGCTCCGAGTGTGCGCCAACATCTACAGGAGGTACGCAGATATGCCAGAGGCATCTACAGCGAAAATTGGACGCGCCGCGTCAATTTGAAGCATCTCCGCCGTGACAACTGCGGCGGAGACACGCGAGGAGACCGCAAGCGTCTTCTGAAAGAAGCCATGCGCGAGTTGGATCTGCGCGACCTGAATCATCAGGCCGCGATGAACTCCAACATCGTCGTCGCGGACGCGCATCTCAACGTCCCCTTCGTGAACAATGGAGACGGGACGTTCCGCCGCGCTACATCCGTCGAGGAAGTCTTGGATTACCAGGACGCACGCATGGACGGTGTGCGCGTGCAGAAGAACAGTTTTGAAACGTCATTGTTCGTAGTTCACCTACCGAAAAGTATGTGTGTAGAGGTCCCCGACTTCTACACCAGCACTGTCGATGGGCGGGAGGTTAAACGCCCGCGCTTGGTAACACGCGACTACGAAGAGGCTAAAGAGTACCTCGAAGAGGCGATGCGCTGGCTGGCCGGGAACTTCATCCCCGGTGGCATTGACGCAGTTGCCGGTGGAGACATGAACTTCGACGAATCAACGCCCCATATCCAGTTCCAGGCCGACACCTTCTCACCGAAGCCGGATGACCCGTCAAAGCTCCGCTGTAGGCCCAGTATCGCGTACAACACTGACACCTCAGTCAGGTACAAGGATGGTCCTAAGAAAGGCAAACAGATCTCGGGCCATCAGAAAATGATCGACGCGCAGCGCGGACTTCGTGAGCACATGCATAGCCTCGGCTATCCGGTGGAGCTAGAAGTCTCCGAACGTCATGATGAATCCCTAAACCTCGACCGGTACACCGAACAACAAGACCGCGAGCGAGACCTTGCCAACCGTGAGGGTGATGTGGAACTGAAGCGGCGTTCCGTACAGCGAGATGAGGATGCTGCTGAGCGTGATCGCAAGCGGGCTGCGGAGGAACTCAATCAAGCGCAAGCGGCCAACGAAGAAGCCCAGCGTGTACAACAGAACGCCGAGCAGCAGGCCCGTGAGGTTGCCGAACGTGTACTGCGTGAAGCACGTGAGAAGGCTGAACAGGATGCTGAACAGCTCCGTAGCGACGCTCGCAAGGAAGCGGAGCAGGTTGTCGGCCTTGCCGAGGCCCAGGCCGGTGAGTTGCTGGACAGAGCCGAAGAGGTCAGCAGCGCTGCAGAGGCCAAGCTCAAGCGTGCAGAACGTGAGGCTGAAACGATCCGCAGTGAAGCACGTGAAGAGGCGAAGCGGAATGCAGAAAAGATCCGCAGTACGGCACGCGAGGAGGTGAAGCGTGAGCGTGAACAGCTGGCCAACGAACGTGCCGGGCTAGATCGTGACCGTGACGCCTTCGACGCGGAGAAACGCGCCTTCGTGCACGATCTCGAAGCGCGCCGCGCAGCTGCTGAGGAGGAAGCAAAGAGCATCATCGAGGAGGCAACTGAGTCCCTGCAGGAGATTGCGCATGCAGATCGGGATTTCTTGCACGTGGAGCTAGATAGCAACCCTGAGATGAAGCAGAGGTACCAGGTCGCTGTTGAGCAACGCATCCAGCAGGAGCGCGCTGCAGCCCGCCGTCGTGCGCAGGAGCGCATCAACAAGCGACGCCAGCAGCAACAGCAGCGTGACCGTGATGGCGGCATGGAGCTGTAGCGCCACTACCCTGCTCCAGTGCCCTTGTATGGCCTTGTAACGGCCTGACAGGGTGTCGCCGGGGCCGTGTGTCCAACGGCAGCGCTAACTCCGCTCTAATTCAGCGCAAATCGGAGCATAAGAGGGTGTTTTTGGGGGTACGTAGCAAAACGTGTGTCTGCACCGGCGATTCTTATCCTCAGGATCATCTGTGTGATTGTCGCGCGCTCACAGGATTCTTACGCTAAAGTTTAAGTCGTCTCCCATTTATAGACGCTTCCCAATTAGAGAAAGGTATCCCATGCGCACTTCGCGTCGAATCGCTGTGGCTATGACTGCAGCTCTGGTTTCTATGTCGGCACTGACTGGTACTGCTTCTGCTTCCTCAGCGAAATCCCCGTCTGCTCCCGCTGGTGGTAATTGGTGCTGGCCGGTAGCTGGTCAGTATCACGAAGTTGGCCCAGTAATTTTGACTTCCTCTGCAAACACCACTGCACGAGATACTTGCAGCATGGGTGTTGGCGAGTGGTGGCGCGGGATCAACGGTTCCCCTGATGTTTTCCAACTGCTTTCCGTGCCGCTGGCTAGTAACCTTTTCTTCCAGATCCACGTTCAAGGCGAGTTCGCAGAGCAGATCGGCGGAATAAAGAAGCCAGTTGGTCGCTGGGATAACTCCCGCTTCTAACCCCGCCTGTGCGCGGATAAACAACGGGTTAAGTAGCAAAAAGGACCCGCTCGGCGTGTCGCCAAGCGGGTCCTTTTTATTGCATGGATCCTTTCTGGATGCCTATGTTGTGTTTGTTCTGCGAAGGGGACAGTAAATGAGCACTTCGGTTGTGCGCTCTAGTGCCTTGTTGAAGAGCACATAGAAAGGGCGGTAAACGTGCCTACAGAATGTGCTGCATAGTGTCTGCGCAATGAGCGTATTGATGAAATGACGGTGTCATTTAACTGCGCAGTAAACTGCCACTGAAGCGGTGTGTCATTAAACGTGCCATTTAACTTGTCAATGTAATTACACTCTATTTAACTGCCCAATAAACGTGTTAATTAAGTGGATCGTCACTACAGATAACACTAGCGCGACGCGCTGACAGTGAAAGCCAAACTTCCTTAGAACCTGGTAACCTATACACCTACTGAAAGCCTTAATCTCACGTAAAAATACCTATTCCCTTTCGTGGGTGCTTTCTCCCTCAACCTAGCGGCATGCGCATCCCCTAAGACCGACCTAGCAAAGGCTCCGACGACTAGCTCGAGTATCACGGAAAGCTCAAGCATTAGGCCCACTCCTGCCAGCAGTTCTAGCACTGCCCGCACAACCATCGAACCGGCTAACCCACCGCTGACTACTACCCAGGGGATCCGCGTCTAGTTCCAATCAACACGATTTCGGAAATGGTAGGTTCATTCCTTGTCGAAGGTGCCTCCTCTCCCACCCGGAAGTACTATGTGTTCTGCAATAGCGGAACTTTGACAAAATCCGAACGCTCACCCGGCGAAGCAGGCACCTGCTCCGAATTAGTCACCTGGGACGAAGTAAATGCCATTGGAAGGGAGTTCTCAGACGTCCTTATGGTCGAGGTCGACAAGGTCTTCAGTGATATGGGATCTGAGTTGATTTCCGAAATCGAAGAGGAGGGTTATCCGACTCCCACCTACCCAATGCCGTGGGAGGAATAAAGTAGCCCCTCTATGATCCGACTTGAAGTTACCCGGCGACTCCTCTGGACAGGAAAATTTTCTTAAACTAAAGTTCTTAGGTCTCTGACGACGCAAAACACCTCGCTAACCACGACTGATTCGGGCTAGCGAGGTGTTTAGAAAATTTAGTGAGCACTGCTTTCAATGCTCACTAAAAGGCGCTACTTGTCGTCGTTGGAGCCAAGTGCATCGTCGATCTTGTCGCGTGCGGTATCAACCTTGTCCGCGTGTTCTTCGCCGACCTTGTCCTTGGCGAAGTCTTCTCCCTTGTCCAAGTGCTCGTCGAGCTTGCCGTCCTTAGCAGCCTCAGATGCCTTGTTCTTTGCCTCGTCAAAAATACCCATTGTTGAAACACTCCTTAATACAAATTGCTTTGTCGTCGAATTATTACTTCATCAGGTCGTGCAATTCCCCACGATAAACACATCCGGAAAATCTCGCCATGAAAATCTTCTGAAAATTCGCGCAAAATTGCCTAAATGACACACTCTTAACCACTTTGTGACCCGCATCCCTTGCCTCTTATGCGTGCTGAATTTACCCCCGGAAAACCCTCATTGCCGTGGATCGATGCCGAGGATTTGCGTCGGGCGGTGTTAGGGTCGAATAATTACTTTTAGTGGCCGGTTATCACGAATTTATTTCGATGAAATTTTTCTAAAATATATGACCGATCTTCACTGTGGTTGGTTCTTTCTCACCGGCTGTGGTCGTTGATAAGTCCTCGGCTGCTGGATTTTAAGCACGATGTGAAAGAAAGCTTCAAGGAGTCCCACCGGCATGACGCAAACCGAAACCCAGCCGCACCATCCCAAGGCCATAAACACCAACTGGATAATATCCCTCTTCGGTACCGCCGTGGGTGCAGGTATCTTGTTTCTGCCGATCAACGCTGGCGGTTTCGGATTTTGGCCATTGCTGATTGCCACCGTGCTCATCGGTCCGATGACATTTCTTTCGCACCGCGCACTCTCACGCATGATGAGCGCGTCGCCAAAGCCCGGCCTGGACATCACTGGGGTGGTAACCAGTTATTTCGGCCAGGGCGCCGGCGCGGTCATTTCTGTGCTGTACTTCCTAGCGATCTACCCCATCGTCTTAATCTACGGTGTCTCCATTACCAACACCGTCGATAGCTTCATCGTTAATCAGCTTGATGGGCCTTCGATTCCGCGCTGGCTGCTGTCCCTGTTGCTTGTCGGAGGCATGACCTTAGTCTTTGCATACGGCCAGCGTTTGATGCTGATTGTTACGCAGATTATCGTCTATCCACTCATCGTCTTCCTCGCGGCGGTCTCCTTCTATCTCGTGCCACAGTGGGACTTTTCCAGCTTCTATGAAACGGAAGGCAATACCTCCGGCATCTGGGCAGTCGTCATGATTTTGCCGGTGCTGGTCTTTTCCTTCAACCACTCCCCGGCTATCTCGCAGTTCACCCTGGCAATGCAACGCACCTGGGGCAAGGGCGCGGAAAAGAATGCGTCGAAGGTTCTCGGCATCACCGCCATGTTGCTCACGATTTTCACCATGTTCTTCGTGTGGTCATGTGCTCTGGCAGTCGGCGGTGACGGTCTTGCGCAAGCACGAGAGCAAAACATTCCCGTGATGTCTTATATCGCTAACACCACCGGCGTGCCGGTCATGGCATTGCTATCTCCTATCGTGGCCATCCTTGCCATTGTCTCCTCCTACTTTGGCCATGCCCTCGGCGCTGCAGAGGGCGCACGTTTCATCGTCAAGAAATTTGTCCCTAGCATTAGCAACAAGCTGTCGATGACCACGTTGACCGTGGCTGTCAATGTTTTCATCTTCTTAACCGCATGGGCCGCAGCGATTGCTAATCCCTCGATTTTGGCGCTGATTGAATCCATCGGTGGACCATTCATTGCTATGATCTTGTACATCATGCCGATGTATGCGATGTATAAAGTCCCAGCACTTAATCGTTTCCGCAATCACTGGACTGCTGCATTCGTCGTTTTCACGGGCATCGCCACCATTTCCGCCGCAATCGTAGGACTATTTTTGTGACATCTAGCTTTGGGCTATTTTGGCCAGGTAAAGAAGATGCCTTGAATCAGGCATCTCTTCCTGCCAAGGCTTCGGCGAGCAAGGCTTCGCCAACCCAAACAGATTTCTCTCACCCAGACGGAAATATTTTATACGCGGGTGACAACCTCGACGCCTTAAAATCTCTGGCCGCGCACTCGCCTGCCAGCGTTGACGTTATCTATATCGACCCGCCATATAACACCGGCCGGGACTTTTTATACCGCGATAATTACCGTAACCGCCGTGAACACCGTTCGACGGATCACGGCCAATGGCATGCACAGTGGCTGTCAATGATAACGCCTCGGCTGATACTCGCTTGGCAGTTGCTCGCTCCAACTGGCCATATTTTTATCTCCATTGGTGAAGACGAAGTAGCTCACCTTCGCATGCTTGCCGATGAGCTTTTTGGCCAAGCGAATTTCGCCAACCAATTCATCTGGAAGAAAGGCGGCACGGGTAAAAACGATTCCCGTTTCGCCATCACCGAACACGAATATGTTCTGGCCTATGCCCGCTCGGCCGAATCCCCCGGCTTCAACACAGATCCGCAAGGCCATACCACCACCAAATACAACTTTCACGATGACAAAGGCGCTTACTCCCTGGTGCGTTTGGATTCTAAAACCTTGGGCTATGTCCCCTCACTGGATTTTGCTATCCACGATGCCGAGGGTCAAGAGTATCTCCCGCATCAACCAGCCGGGCAAACGCAGGTTGCACGCTGGCGCTGGAGCAAAGAAAAAGTTGCCGAGCACTACGAAGACCTGGTCTTTCGCCGCGGCTTTGTGTATACGAAAAACTATCAGAAGCAAGGTGCGCGCCCGCGCAGTATTTTAGACGGCGAACGCTTTGGGGTAACGCGCTCTGGACGCCGCGATGCCGAATCTGCATTGGGGATTTCGGGCATCTTTGATTTTCCCAAGCCAGTTCGCTTGATTAAATATCTTGTTGATATTGGCGGGCCCAAAGATGCCAAGGTCTTAGATTTCTTCGCGGGTTCAGGCACGACTGCGCAGGCGGTAGCTGAGCTCAATGAGGCTGACGGCGGCACCCGGACAGTACAGCTGATGCAATTGCCAGAGCCGACCGCGAAAAGTAGCGCGGCGCACCGGGCAGGTTTTGAAACCATCGCAGATATTTGCTGGGCGCGCATGCACGCTGCTGGACTGCAGGCACAAAGAATCGAGCTTAGCTAGCGCTAAAGTCTTCATCTTCCATAGTTCCGGTTTCCACGGTGCGGGCTTCTTCCATACCAGCGGGACGTCCTGGGATGGCAAAGAAGTCCAAGACCTTATCGGTGGCAAAGCCAAAGCCTACGTCGCTGGCATCGTCATAGTTGCCGCCGGGCCATACATGTTTGCCGCCACCGATGCGGATGTGTTGAACCGGATACTGACATTGCTCCCACTGCACTAAGAGCGCATTATTAGCCAGGCGCTCAGTGTTGAGATTGCCTTCGCAGCGGTTGCGCTGGGCATCCATGGAAACTACTTCAGGAACTGAAACATAGCGTTCCTTGTGGCGGGTTCCGCCGTAGTAATCCACGACTGGGTCCAACGTGCCGTGCATATCGAGCCGGCCGACTGGTTCACCCTTACAGGAGGCGTGAATAGCCTGGTAATACGCAGCTGAGACTGTCGCTACAGATTTGAAAACATCCGGCATCTGGCAGCCAAGGTAGGCAGCAAATCCGCCGCCATTGGACATGCCAGTGGCATAGATGCGTTCATCATCGACTGCGTAAGTGGCACGGAGCGAATCCACGATATCGCGGACAAACTGGGTATCTTCTGCACCGGTGGTTTTGGCATAAGGAGCTGGTGCCCACGCACGGTCTTCACCCGCGGGATAAGCCACGATGGCATCGGCAGCATCTAATTCCGTATAACGCTGCATCATCTCAGCGGTTTCTTTCCAACCATGGAAAGCCAGCACGACTGGCCACTTCTTGCCCGGTTGATAAGAGCTGGGCACATGCAGGATAAATTTCCGGCCCGAGGCAAGATTGATGGTTTGTGAAGAGCCTGGCTCAGGCCCTGCTAAAGGCGCAGAGGTAGGAAGTCCCAAGTCATAAGTGCCAGGGTTTGCTTCCGATTCGCTGCTAACAGCCGTCGAGCTCTCACCTGAAAGCGAGGAGGTTTCACCACGCGATGACACCTCCGAGCATGAGGCCAAGGTCGCAGTCACCACTACCGCGGACAAAACAAGGGTGATCTTTTTAGCTGCAGCACGCCCGAAATGGCTGGTTGTGTGCACCTGAACTCCTCATTATTGATTATCTGCGTATCACTTGGATGACTTTGTCAGCCCCTATTGTCTACCACGCTGCCAAGCCGTCCAAAGCTGCTGGTAACGGCCATCAAATTCTAACAACTGCGCATGGGTTCCCCGCTCTACGACGCGTCCGTTGTCCATCACTAAAATTTCATCGGCACGCGATGCCTGATCCAACCTGTGTGCCACCACCAGTGCGGCACGGTCTTTGGCCAATTCCTCCGCTGCATCCTGCAACGATTGCGCACCTTGTGAACCTGCCTCGGCGGTGGCTTCGTCCATGACGACCACGCGTGGATTTAACAACATCACACGTGCAAGTGCTAACTGCTGTGCGGCAACCGGTTCCAATTGCAGGCCTTGAGCGCCGACTACGGTATCGAGGCCATCCGCCAACTGATGGAACCAGTCCGCGTTAACGCGGTCGAGGACTGCGATCATCTCGTCATCGGTGGCTTCTGGTTGCGCCAGGCTTAAGTCCTCGCGCAGGGTGCCGGAAAAGACGTGGACTTCTTGAGAGACCATCGCTAAGCGGGCAACGCGTTCTGAATCCGACAAAGAGGTTACTTCTACCCCATCGACTTTCACGGTTCCTGAATCTGGCACCCGCAGACCGGCGAGCAAAGCCGCGACGGTGGTTTTGCCCGCGCCGGAGGCACCGACGACGGCAACGGTTTTCCCAGGGTCAATGCTTAGTGAGACATCTTCTACTGCCCAGCCTTGGCCATAGGAAAATGAGACATCGTGGACTTCCACGTGGCCTTCTTTTGGCGGAGCACCAGCTGGCTTGGTGGGCTGCGGTGGATTGACCACCACGCCGGCGATGCGCGCCAAGGAGGCATAGCCCGATTGGATCGTATCCAGCACGCGCATCAGACCCATCAGTGGTCCCCGCAGACGAATCAGCATGAGCATCGCGCCGGTCACGGCACCTACGGTCATAGCACCTGATTGCACAGTGAGATAACCCACCAGCAAGCCAGCCGCCAGCATGACAAACTCCACCGAGGTCATCCACAGCTGCAGAACAAACATGGTCTTTCGGGCTGAGTAACCATGCTCGACTACGTCCCAGGAAGCAGTATGGATTCGGTCATGCATGGATTTTTCCATGCCAAAAGCACGCACGGTGGCGCGTCCACGGATAGCTTCAAGCACCCGGCGTGCACGATCAGCCATCGATGCTCGCTCGGCGGCGTAGCGTCCAGGGGCAACACGCAGATACCGTCGCGCGGCAATGACATAAATGGGAGCAGCAGCGACAATGACGAGCAAGAATTGCCAGTCCAGAGTAACGAGGGCGATGGCGGTGGTGATGATTGCAAAACCGGAGTTTGCCAAAATCGGGACGGTCTCAGTCACTGCCGCCGATAGCTCCGCAACATCATCGGTGGACCGGGATACTAAATCGCCGGTGCCGGCATCTTCCACGCGGTGGACTGGCAGCCCCAGGGCCGTACCCACCATGTCTTCACGCAAATTAGCGATTACGCGCTCCGTCAATCGCGAGAGCACGAAAAAGCCCCAAGCAGAAAAGGCAGCGGCAGCAAATGCTGCGATAACTAGCTCTGCCGTAATCCGCAGCAAACTAGTGCTACTAGCTGAAATGACCACATCGACGATACGGCCGAGCTGGATTGGAATCCAGATATTGGCCACCGCGCCAAGAGCAAGCAACACAATAGCGAAAAGAAACTGCTGAGTTGCCTTTGGTACTTCCCGCAAGTGCCTGCTTAAGACCTTGCGGGTTTGGGGCCAGGTAGCGGTAGGAAAACGCATACTCATATCTACTTCGCTCCTACTTCTACGGCCTGCCAGGCAGGCGCATTGGTATAGACGATGGTCGGCTTGTCCGCGCGCGCTGCTGCGACTCGCTCGGCGATGGTCTGCTCAGTAACGGAGTCCACCGCGGTGGTGGGATCTTGCAGAATCAGAATCTCGGCATCGGCAGCAATAGCGCGCGCCAGTGCCACACGCTGGCGCTGACCACCGGATAGATGGCCGCCGTTTTCTCCGACCTCGCGGTCAAAACCTCCCGGAATATCTTCCGCTGCAGCTATCTCTAGCGCCCACATAGCCCGCTCGCGGTCCGGGTGAACATTGTCCAACACGGTGCCTTCAAAAATATCGGCATCATGAGGTGCCACCAGGTATTTCTCCCGCGGCATATTGACTAATTCCGCAGGCGGCATTTCCGAGACCACGGTGATTCCAGGACGCAGAGCGGGTAGGGAGGGATAGGAGGTGCTAAAGGAGGCATCGGCAAGCAAAAGCTCTTGAATACGCCGTCCAGAGGCTTGCGCGGTTGCCCACCGCGATGCAATATTCTTACCCAGCATCGTCATCGGGGTGATGATAAATTGCGTCAAGCCAACCACCGTGATGAGCTCCCCGACTGTCATCATCTCAGCCAGTGCCATGACACCAGAGACGACACCGACGATGATGACGTAGAACGCACCGGCGGTTTCCGTCACAGCATTCAGGCGTGCTTGCGCGCCATTGGCTGCAACCGTCTTTTCATAAGCCTTGTCGGAGACCACTTCATAGCGCGAACGCACGGTATCCACCGCGCCCAGGCCTTTGAGGATTCGAAGCCCTTGCACGACATCGGTCGCCGTGGCTGAGGCAGCTGCCAAAGCTCGCTGACGCGCCCCGGAGCGTTTGCGCAGCGGAGTAGCTGACTTCAGCGAAATCATCACGACCACAGGCCCGCCAAGCAGCACACCCAAACCTAGGGGAAGATTGACGCTGGAGACCATAACGGCAACATAGATAATGGACGTGATCTCGGCGAAGGGAAAGACGGTCATGATGACGGCATCTGCCACGCGCTGCGTATCTGAGGAAGCAATCGCTAACAGTTCCCCAGCAGTGCGCTGCTTGCCTGCCATGCCTCGCGGGTGCGAAATCCGGTCTGTGACCGTCATGCGCAACACATGCCCGATTTCTAGACCTGCACGTTGAAATAGTGCCCGCCCAAACCAGCCGGCCGCGGCGTTGACAATAAATATCCCGAGTAATATAACCACCCACACCCACAACGTGGATATGCTTCCCACAGCAATTGCCCGGTCAATAGCTTGGCCCACGACAACTGGGGTCAAGCCATTACAGACAAAAGTTAAAGAAATTAGAATGGCTGCGGGAATGGTACGTTCTTTGCGGGAAAATATGGTTTTTAAAAGCCACCGCGGATCGTTTGCCTGTGGAAGAGCAGACACTAAAACACCTCACCCACTATCGAAATCTTAAAAAATAATATGATGCATCAACCTCTTCAGCCTAGCCCAGAACACTATCCCAGCTACCGGCCTCCCTCGCGCAAGCAAAACCCCAGGTTTGCAACCGCGCAGCATAAAGAAACATTGGCGAAAGCATTTCATGCTGGAGCTGATCTTTATGATGAAATCCGACCTGAGTACCCCAGCTTCATCGGCAAGCTAGCATCAGGTAAGCGGGCACTCGATATCGGTGCTGGAACCGGTAAGCTTACCCTTAGTTTGCCGCATGACTTAGTTTTCGCCTGCGATCCATCCCCCGATATGGTGCGTGTTTTACAATCCCACGGCATTAGCTGTTGGCGTGGCACCGCTGAGGATTTAGCAGTGGCTTCAGGATCCATCGATGCAGTATTTTGTGCACAGGCATGGCACTGGGTTGATGCGCAGGCCACCTGCCTAGAGCTTGACCGCGTCTTAACCCCTGGTGGTAAAGCAGTATTAGTCTGGAACACCATTGATGTCCACGCGGACCCATGGGTGCTGCGGCTGACCCGCATCATGCATTCCGGCGATGTTCAGCGTCCTGACTTTAAACCAGAAGTGCACCAGCCCTTAGTTATTTCTGAAGTGCACCACGACTTTTGGCAGCAAACGTTAAAAGCCGAGCAATTGCATACCTTGATGCACTCGCGGTCTTATTGGCTGCGCGCAAATGAGAAGACCCGACAACGCATGACCGGCAACCTTAACTGGTACCTCTATGAGCATATGGGCTTTCAACCTGGGACGGAGGTAAAAATCCCCTACCGAACGGACGCATTTGTTTTAAGCCGTTATGCTGGATAAGACGAAAAACATACACAACGCTTATCTTAAGGACTGATCAAGTGAGCTCCGAAGAACCTACCATCGTTCCGGATACACCAGTTGAAGATCTAACGCTTGACCGAGTGGCAGAAATCTTTGACGACAAGCAATTAGTCTACCGCCTGGAGAATGTAGAAACTCCCGACGGAGACACCGGTACCATCCTGCGCACAGGCTTTTCTAACGCAGCCATCGCCATGCAAATCCGCGATAACACTTTAGTTATTGACTCACTGTGGCGTGGCGCGTTTCCTACCGCCCAGGGCCCACAGGTTCTCATGCTGACCAATCAGTGGAACCAAGACAACTTTGCACCTACTTTGCGCTTTTTCGACAGCAGCGCCGAGGAACTCGCGGTCTCCGCATTCCGTGAGCTACATGTTGGCGCTGGCGTATCGCGCAACCAGCTTGATGCGTTCGTCATGACCACCATTGATGCCATCTTGGGTTCCTTTGAATGGATCGAACAAAAGCACCCTGACCTTGTGACCTGGGAAAGCGAGCACAACCATGACTAATCCACAAAACTCTGCATCCGAAACCTCGGTTGATAACGCGCTACCTGCCGTTGACATCGACCGCATCATCGAAGCCATGGATTCTTTCGACATCAAGTTGGAAAAAGCACAAGGCGCCGACGCCGTTGCGATGGCTAACCTCAACGGCCTGAACATCATGTTCGCTTTGCTCCCATCCGTGGTCATCGTCCGCGCCGATGTTGGCACTGATGCTTCCTTTGCTAATGCCGATGCTGGCCTGTTCTTGGCTGCAGGCCAGATCAACACCGTCTCCTTCGGCGCACGCGCGGTCATCACCGAACACGAAGACCAACTCATCGTTCGTACGGAGCGCGAATTTACCCACTTGGCAGGGCTTAACGATGAGCAGCTGAAGCAGTCACTCAAGGTCGCCGTCGATGGTGTCTTGGCCGCCCAGGACGCACTCGTAGCAGCTGCCGAAGAGATGGCGAAGCTCGGTTCTGAAACCGCCCAAGAAGAAACCGGTTCCAACTAGCACTAGGTTTGACTAGTGCCAATGTATAAAGCGCCCACCCTCGTCATGTGATGCAGGGATGGGCGCCTATTAATGTGCACGTTTTTAAGGTGCACGTTGAGGTTGCTATTCGGAGTCGAGAATCCGCTGGCGCTCAACTTCGGGGTCAAAATCTGCCTCTGGCCAATCCAGCTCCATCTTGCGAAGCTCATCCAGGATCAGGAATTTCAACGCCATGCGGGCATAAGGCTTGCTATCTGAAGGCAGGACATACCAAGGCGCGTGATCTGCGTCAGTGCGATTGATGGCATCGGCATAAGCCTGCGAATACTCATGCCAAAAGCCGCGCTCAGTAACGTCCCCATCGTCATATTTCCAGTGCTTCTTTGGATTTTCGACGCGATCTAGGAGATTTTCGGTTTGGAACTCTTTCGAAATGTGCAAAAAGATCTTGAGGATACGAACATTGGCATCGGCAAGTTCTTTTTCATACTCCCGGATAGCTTCAAACCGCCGGTCGATCTCTGCTTCATCGACCCAGCTGTGCACCCGTTGGGTCACCACGTCTTCATAATGAGAACGGTCAAAAGCCACGACTTGGCCAGGCAGAGGATCGTGTTTGCGGATGCGCCACAAAAAGTCGTGCTCGAGCTCTTCGTCAGTAGGCTTGCCGAAACTCAAGGTCGTAGTTCCTTGCGGGTCAAAGACCGAAAAGACAGATTTTACTGCGCCGCCCTTGCCCGAGGTATCCATGCCCTGCAGCACAACCAAGATGGATGGCGCGTCTTTTCCAAGCGCACGAGCATTCGCAAAAAGCAGCTCCTGCAGGTCACTTAATTCCTCATCAAAGCGCTTTGCCTGCTTCTTTAAGGCCTTGGCGTTGCCGTCAAAACCGGGTGTGGCCCTCGGGTCAGAATCATCGAAATTAAAGGGCGTGGAAACACGCAACTTGCGGGCATCTTTAACTTTGAATTTACTCATCTTCCCCACCTTACTTAAGGAAACGCCTTCGCCCTGCCCATTTTCCTAAGAAAGGTTTATGGGCAGGGCGAAATCTTCAAGGTCAAGCGGTGCGACTACTACTCAGACTCAGAGTCAATGCTCTCCTGCTCAGAAGCCTCTGGCTCTTCAGCCTCGATATTCATCGGGTTATCCTCGGAGCGGGAATGCGCAACATCGTCAAGCACTGCGTTGATGTACGGTGCTGCTGCATCGGTCGAGTACTCGCTGGCGAGCTCCACGCCTTCGGTTACTGCCGTAGCCAGGTCGATCTCATCCGAGTTGAACAGCAATTCCCACACTGCAACGCGCATAATTGCACGATCGACAGCCGGGATGCGGTACAGCTCCCAGTCCTGCGCCAAGAAGCGCTCGATGGTCGCATCGATTGTGTCCAATTCTTCAGCAACGCCGGCGACTAGCACCTTGGTGTATTCAGCAACAGGTGCGACACCGTGCTCGTCTTCACGAGCCAACTTCACGCGGTCTTCGACGATAGCTACGGGGTCGACGTCGCGATTTTCTGCCTCGTACATAATGTCGGCAGCACGACGACGCGCGCGGTAACGAGCACCATGACGGCGCTGCTTAGGCACACGGTGAGACTCAGGCTTTGCGTCCAGAACTTCTGGGTTTGGTTCCTTATCAGAACCAGACCCGTCATTGATACGTTCTTCAGCCACGATTAGTTGCTCACACGGGACTGGTACTCGCCAGTGCGGGTATCAATCCGGACGACGTTGCCGATTTCGATGAACAAAGGAACCTGGATCTCAGCGCCGGTTTCCAAAGTTGCTGGCTTGGTGCCACCGGAAGAACGGTCACCCTGCAGACCCGGTTCGGTGTGCTCAATTTTCAGCTCTACGGAAATAGGAAGCTCTGCGAAAAGTGCATCGCCTTCGTAGAAGGAAACCTGCACGCGCATGTTTTCCTGCAGGAACTTCGCTGCATCACCGAACTTGTCAGCTGGCAACTCAGCCTGCTCGTAGTTGGTATCGTCCATAACAACATAGCTGGTGCCATCGTTGTACAGGTAAGTCATATCGCGACGGTCAACCGTAGCGGTCTCAACCTTGGTGCCGGCACTCCAAGTCTTGTCGGTTACCTTGCCGGTAACAACATCCTTGAGCTTGCTGCGTACGAAAGCTGGGCCCTTGCCCGGCTTAACGTGCTGAAACTCGATAATCTGCTGAAGCTTGTTATCAATTTTGAGAACAAGTCCATTCTTGAAGTCGCTGGTATCTGCCACGAGATTCTCCTGTGATGGTTCGTGTAAAAGTACGGTCTACTATCCTACTACACTGCGGTGTCCACACGTTACTGGACTAAAGTACGGTCATTTTAGCAACCGTGCAACATAGTCCTCATCGTTACTAAATGATCCGCAATTCCTTGGACATCGGGGTAATAATCTTCGGCGCCCCGGAAGTAATAATCAGGGTGTCTTCGATGCGGACGCCGCCTTTACCGGGGACATAAATACCCGGCTCGATGGTGAGCGTCATGTTCTCTTCCAAATAACCCTTACCGGTTACCGCTGCTGAAGGCCCTTCATGCACGTGCAGCCCAATGCCGTGGCCTGTGGAGTGCACGAAGTATTCACCAAAGCCAGCATCTTCGATAATGGAGCGGCACGCGCGATCCACATCGTAAAGAGCCGTTCCCGGACGAGCTGCTGCGACACCGGCGAGCTGCGCTTCTAGGACAACGTCGTAGATCTCCTTGGCAAAGTCCGTGACCTCGCCTGCGACAAAGGTACGGGTCATATCGGAGTTAAACCCACGCAAGTGCGCACCGAAATCGATGGTGACCAAATCACCATTAGCAATCACGCGGTCTTCAGCACCGTGGTGTGGCTTCGCTGAATTAGGACCGGAAGCGACGATGGTGTCAAAGCTAACCCGTTCAGCACCAGCCTTGCGCATCCGGTATTCAAGATCCGCTGCAACTTGACGTTCGGTGCGGCCAATAGCCAGCTCCCCTGCCTCCAGTAAGTCTTCGAGGGCATTATTGGCCAATAAAGCAATCTCTTCGAGGCGCTGGAGCTCGTAGTAATCCTTTTTCTCGCGCTGCTTTTCAATCACACCGGAAACAGGCACCAACGTAATATCTTCCGGGCAGGCCTCTTCCAACTTTTTAAATTCCTCAACGGAAACATAAGCTGCTTCAAACCCCACGCGTTGTGGACCTTCCAGGCCCTCCAAAAGATTCGGTCCCACGCGACGCTGAATGGTTGCCTTGATATCAGGGACTTCTTCAGCAATCTGAGTGGTGTAGCGGCCATCGGTAGTCACGACAGCAGAGAGATCCTTGCGCAAGAGCAAGGCACCATTGGATCCGGAAAAGCCGGTTAGATAGCGCATATGGGTCAAGTCAGTAACTAAAATTGCATCGATGCGCTGCGCTGCCAACGTGGCAGCCAATGCGCGGCGACGATTGCTGAAGCGAGTATCTGCCAAACCCATAATTACTATTTATCCTTTTCTCTCCCGCCCGAGGCTTTCTTAGTCCTGCAAAACACCTCAGGCTGATGAATTTTTAATTAGCGTCGAATACTTCTGTAGCTTAGCTGCCTAAGCATCCTTTGGGGTGAGATCTTGGGTGAAAAATCCCAAGGCTGCAACGTAGCCATATACACCCAAACCAGCGATAACGCCGCGGGCTTTATCGGAAAGGTAGGAGTGCCGGCGGAAAGGCTCACGCGCGTGCACGTTAGAGATGTGTACTTCCACATAACCTTGGCCATCGGCAATCTCTGCCAACGCGTCGCGTAAAGCTACCGACGTGTGAGTAAAGGCGCCAGGGTTGATGATGATGGCGGCGTTGTCATCGGCAGCCGCGTGCACAGCATCAAGCAGTACGCCTTCGTGGTTGGACTGCACAA